>Ga0172382_10000105_pt1 | contig 139369 bp, 116 predicted proteins | sample Leawel138RmetaG_FD_122245 | JGI IMG/M metagenome (GOLD analysis project Ga0172382, IMG submission 122245) | Leachate microbial communities from a municipal landfill in Southern Ontario, Canada - Leachate well 138R metaG | ecosystem: Engineered > Solid waste > Landfill > Unclassified | place... | reverse complement strand
TTCTGAAAATCAATCGGGAACAGGGTACCACCATTATTATGATCAGTTCCGAACTGGTGGAATTACGCTCGCTGTGCGACCGGATCGGTATCGTCTCTGAAGGTGGACTGTTCTCCATTATGGCCCCTGATGACTCCGATGCTGCCTATGGCCTTGCCATGGCTGGCGTGCGAGAGGAGGTCTTGACATGAAAAAAGTAAAAACCATCATTGACAATATCGGCCTACCCAGGCTGATCATTGGGCTTTTCTTCATACTTCTACTGATAACCTCACTGGCTGTGGGTTTCGATCCGGGAGTTTTATTCAGCGATGTCCTTCGACGTGTTTTAATGTACAGTATCCTGGTACTTGCCATGATCCCGGCCGTTCAAAGCGGTATCGGGATGAATTTTGGCATCTCAATCGGCATCTCCGCAGGCCTTTTAGGGGCAGTTTTGTCCATGGAGGTTAGTTTTGTTAACAACTGGGCTGAAAAATTTGGCGCCGCCAATCCATGGCTCACCATCCTGTTAGCCCTTGCCATTGGCATTGTCATTGCAGCAATCCTTGGATATTTATATGGGTTGCTGCTCAACAGGGTGAAGGGTTCTGAAATGACCGTGTCAACCTATGTTGGTTTTTCAGTGATAGCCTTTATGAACATCGTTTGGCTTTCATTTTCCTTCCAAAACGGAGAACTGAGCTGGCCTTTGCAGGGAAAAGGTCTGCGCAACACAGCCAGCCTGGCGGGAAGCTTTGGAGGTTTACTCAGTGACCCCACTGTGGTACAAAATACCCAACCCGCATGGCTGCAGTGGTTGGCTTTTAATGTCGGCGGGGTCACCATCCCGCTGGGATTAATCCTTGTTTTTGTGTTATGCGCCTTCGTTATTTGGCTCTTTTTACAAAGCAAAGCGGGTATCGCCATGAGCGCTGGCGGTGAAAATCCAACCTTTACAACCTCGAGTGGCATCAGTGTGGACCGGACTCGTATCTTAGGAACGGTTATTTCAACGGTGTTTGGCGCCGTTGGCATCATCATGTATGCGCAAACCTACGGCTTCCTTCAACTGTATAACGCGCCTTTAATGATGGGGTTTGCCAGTGTCGCAGCCATTCTGATCGGTGGAGCATCTGTGCACAGAGCAGCCATCCCTCATGTAATTATTGGTACGCTGCTGTTTCAAGGTATTCTGGTGACGGCATTACCGGTGGTGAACGTCGTGATACAAATTGGTGTACTGCCTGAAGTCCTCAGAATCATCATTTCAAACGGCATCATCTTGTATGCACTTTCAAAAGCGAAAGGCGAAAACCAATGACGAAGATAAAAACAATTAGCAAAAATATCGGCTCATACCTTTTCGAAAACAAGGTCATGATTGCCTTTGCTCTGGTCTGTCTTGGCGCCATTTTGCTATCCGGCAGCCCGATGACGTTCATCGTCGATGGTGTCATTACCCGCATTGGCAGAAATACCTTCACTGTTCTGGCGCTGATTATTCCTGTCATCGCCGGCTTAGGGTTGAACTTTGGCATGGTCATCGGTGCCATTGCTGCTCAAATCGCGTTGTTTTGGGTTGTTCATTGGGGTGTTGGGGGGTTCGGTGGCATGTTGCTGTGTGTATTGATTGCTACCCCGATTGCCGCATTATTTGGCTTTCTGGTTGGCAAGCTCTTCAACAGGATGAAAGGCACTGAAATGATTGCCGGCTTGATCCTGGGCTTTTTTGCCGATGGACTTTACCAGTTGTTATTCCTGGTTCTCATCGGTGGGGTCATCCCGGTCGACAACCCGACGCTGATCATCTCTCACGGCGTGGGTGTAAAGAATACCATCGATCTTGCAGGAACCTTAAAGTATTCTCTTGACGCGATTCGCATGCTTGATATCCTCACCGTTGTGTTCTATGGAATCCTGGCGATAACGTTTGTTAAAGTTATCCTACACTTTCTAAAGAAATACACGCTCAAACGTAGCGATTTCTTCCAGTTTGCGGTGATTGCGGTTCTTTTTGGACTTTCCTATATCCCGGTCATTGAAACCTTTTTGTTCGCAGACCGGTTGGAATTGCTGAGTGCCGTTACCATCGGCTTGATTGCCATTGCGGTTTTGCAGCTAATCAATATTGTGCGGAAGAAATTGATCTTAAAAGAGGAAGATTACTCCATCCGTAAACCAGTGCTGACCATCATCCTGTGCGCGGCACTGTATGCTGCAACATATATTCCGGAAATAGAATTAATACTTCTGACCGTTAAAATGCCGGTGCTGCCTTTTCTGTTAATCGGTGTGCTATGCCTGTTTAACCAGAAAATCCTCGATACGCGTTTGGGGCAGAATATGCGCACAACGGGACAGAGCCAGAGCGTCGCCATGGCTTCAGGGATCAATGTCAACCAGACTCGTGTCATTGCGATGATCATTTCAACCGTTCTGGCGAGTTGGGGGCAGTTGATCTACCTGCAGAATATTGGCACCTTCGCCACCTACGGCGCCCACCTGCAAATTGCACAATTTGCCATCGCTGCGTTGCTGGTCGGCGGGGCTTCGGTCCAAAAAGCGACCAATAAACAGGCCATCATCGGTGTGATCCTCTTCCATACCCTGTTCATTGTCGCCCCGCAAGCGGGTAAAAACCTGTTCGACAATGCCCAGATCGGCGAGTATTTCCGGGTGTTCGTCTCTTACGGCGTCATTGCCCTTTCTCTGGCGATGCACGCCTGGAAGATGGTCGAGAAAAAGACCGAAGAACCACCAGAAGAATTGGAAAGCCTGGATGTCGACCAGGGAACTCCGACAGAAATAAAAGCTGTGTAAAACAACAATCATCATCAACACAAACAGCCGCTAAAGAGATCTTTAGCGGCTGTTGTTGCTTATCCACACGTGTTAGCCTGGCAATCGGAATTTCTCGCTTATCCAGAATAATTTTTCTCGGGCTACTTAATAAACGTGTTCTCGCGCAATTCACTGAACGCCTGGTTTAGCTCTTGTGATGTGTTCATCACAATCGGACCGCCCCAGGCAATCGGCTCATCCAGCCGGGGCGCGTTGAACAATAACAACCGCACGCCTGCAACGCCCGCACGCATCCACAAGCGCTCACCTTCATCGAATAAAACCACGCTCTTTTCATCAATCTGCTGATCGGTTACAGGATCAAATCCGGCTGAACCCGACAGAATATAAACGAACAAGGTCGTGTTCAAGACGGTATCCAGCAGCCACACCTGATCGGCCTGGACCTCAATATCCAGGTACAGGGGCCTGACAAATTTGCCCTCAAACGCGCCCTGCTGCCCCCTGTACACCCCGGCGATGATGCGAACACGGGCTGAGTCCTCATCAACCAGTGGCACATCAGCAGACAGAATATCGTTATACGCCGGCGCGGTCATCTTGTCCCTGGCGGGTAAATTCAGCCAGAGCTGGCAGCCTAAAAGATGCTCTGTTGGCTGGGGCATCTCCTGGTGAATGATGCCAGAACCCGCCGTCATCCACTGGCAGTCGCCATCCAGGATGCTGCCCCGGTTGCCTAGGCTATCACCGTGTTCCAGATCGCCTTTGATCAGGTAAGTAACAGTCTCAATGCCGCGGTGCGGGTGCCAGGGGAATCCGCGGATATAATCCTCGGGGTTGGTGGAATCGAAGGCATCCATCAGCAGGAAGGGGTCGAAATCCTGGGTTTCGTCGCGCCCGAACAAGCGCACCAGGTGTACGCCGGCGCCGTCAATAGCGTCTCTTCCGTGAATGATTTTTTTTATTTTCCGCAAAGTTTTGTCCACAATTAAAGATCCTTTTCTACCAGTAATCAATACCGGGCTGACGCCGCTTGCCAGCCTGTTAACCGTCGATAAGAGGGTTTGCTTGATGATAGAATCTGAAATTGCACTTGTCAACCTGATCCTGGAGAGTGTTGATTTTTGAATTATTTCTGGGGTTGAAAACGTCTCGCCGATCAGATGATTTTTCAAAACAAGGCGACTGACAGCGTGAATAAAAATTTATTCGCAACCTTTTCGCAAATCCTTAGTTTAGAAAATTAATTATTCTCCTCACATTTCTTGCGGTATACTAACCATTGCGAATATTATGAAACCAGAGAAAATTCCTGTTTACTGCACCTTTTACGATGCACCCGAACACGCCTTCCCGGGACACCCCGAGTCACCCCAACGACTGCAGCATGTGAAGTCCTGGCTTCAGAACCCCCCTTATCCTGAAATGGTCTGGTTGAATTTTATGCCAGCCCTGGCGAGCGATGTCCTGCGTGTTCACAACGCGAAAATCTTGCAGACCTTACAAGCTGCCAGCCACAGGGGTTCTCACGAAATTGATTCTGCGCCCACTTATGTCACCGAAGCCAGTTATCACGCCGCCTTGATGGCTGCCGGGGCTACCCAGACCGTTAGCAGGCGCATCCTATCGGAAGGTTGCGGCCGGGGTTTCGCTATCGTGCGCCCGCCCGGACATCATGCGGAAGCGGACCGCCCAATGGGTTTTTGCCTGCTTAACAACCTTGCCATCGCCGCCGCGGATGCAATTGCGCACGGCCTCGGAAAAGTCGCTATCATCGATTTCGACGCCCATCATGGCAACGGCATCGAAGCCATTTTTTTATATCATCCCGGGGTGGGTTATTTATCCCTGCATGAAGAATATCTCTACCCGGGTAGCGGTCACCTGAATTCAACGCCGCATGCCCAGGGGCGGATTATTAACGTCCCCATGCCTTCCTTTGCCAATCCGGCGGCTTATTTGGGCGTCTTTCAACAGGTTGTCAAACCCTGGTTAATGGGCTTTGGAGCAGAAATGCTCTTCATCTCGGCTGGATTCGACGCCCATTTTTCAGATCCACTGACCAGCACAACACTGGACACCGATAGCTTTTATCAAATCTCAAAAATCCTGGTCGAACTGGCGGACGATTACTGCCAGAGCCGCATCCTGTTTGGTTTGGAAGGTGGTTACGATGCACAAGCATTGCAGGACAACATCCAGGCTTGCCTGGCAGCGTTATGCGAAAGATCGACATATCCCGATCATTATGGCCCATCTCCAGGCCATCCGTCCGGCAGCCCGGACATTGAAAAAATCATTGCGCTGCATCAATTAAGAAAGGAATAAACTGTGTTAGAGCTTTACTTTATCCGGCACGGACAATCAACCAACAATCTCCTCTGGGACGAGAACAGCGATGCTCATCTATATCAAAGAGTCACTGACCCAGATCTGACTCCCATTGGCATTGAGCAGGCGCGCCTGGTGGCAGAAGCCATTGCTCGCCCTTATGTAAATAATGGCTATGACCCCCAGAACCGGTCTGGTTTTGGTCTGACCCATTTGCATTGCAGCCTGATGACGCGTGCTGTGAAAACCGGCCTGGCTATCGCTGAAAAAACCGGCCTGCCACTGGTCGCCTGGCCTGAACTGCATGAAACCGGCGGACTGTTTGACATCGAATTCATCGATGAGGAACCGGTTTACCTCGGTCAACCCGGGCCAGGAAGGTCTTTCTTTCAATCAAATTTCCCTCAATTGATCATCCCCGATGATTTGCCCGAAACGGGCTGGTACGACCGGGAAAAAGAACCTCGCGAGCAGTACCCTGTACGCGCCCGGGAGATCATCGACCGCTTACTAACCGAGCATGGGGGCACGTATCACCGCGTGGGAATCGTCATGCATGGCGGAATTTTCGCGCACATCCTGTCCGTATTTTTCGAAATCCAGGCTGAACACTACTGGTTCCTGATGAACAACTGCGCCATCAGCCGGGTTGACATCTCTGATAAGGGTCATGTCAGGCTGCAATACATGAACAAAGTTGACCCTTTTCCCGATCATCTGATCACCTGACCGGTGAATGTCTGATAAGTATCTCATCATCTGCCCAAACCGGGTGAAACGAATGCTGGGTTTACGCTGTGCATCCTTACACTACCTGGGAAACAGGTGTAAACGAGACCACCAAGGGGTTGTTGCGCCGATTTATACTAAAGTGCATATATTTTTTACATATTTAAATTGAAGACATCAGTGAAATAGAGATGCATTTAATTTTCAGGAAAAGAAAATGGATTTACTTTGATTCACCTGTGGTATTCTTAACAAACTACCGGTGCTCTTAATCGTTGAATCTAAGAGGGTACGGTAGAAAAGTTATGATAAAAGGCACATTAGCCGGTCGAGAAGAATGTGATTCACTGAGACCAATTGATTTATTGAGAGATCCGCTGACGACTCACGCCAAAGGATTCATCAATATTTACAGGTGCATCTCTTTTGCATCGATCAGCCGGGCGGTAATATCAACAACGGTTTTGACATCAAATACACCTTTCACAGTCAGGATTAATTATTAAAAATGCCCATCTACGTTAATATCATCATTATTTTTATTCTGTTTGGATTCAACGCGTTTTTCGCCATGTACGAAATCGCGATGGTTGCGTCCAAAAAGATGCGGCTGCAACAACGGGCTGATGAGGGAGCGAAAGGCGCGTCTGCTGCACTCGAGATGTTACAAGATCCCGATCAGCATTATCTTTCGACGGTTCAAATTATGATCACGCTGATTGATACATTGGCGGGCGGTATTGGTGGTGCAAACTTATCCATACCTTTAGCTGAGCAAGTCGCCAAAATTCCATGGTTGGCTAATTATGCTGGAATTTTATCCCTGATACTTGTCGTAGCCGTTATTACCTACTTTTCTATTGTTGTGGGTGAATTGATCCCCAAACGAATGGCGGTCAGTAAACCTGAAAATATCGTTGTCGCTTTATCGCCGTTCATTTTCCGATTAACAAAATTATTCCGCCCGCTAACCCTGTTCTTAGCTGCATCAACCAACCTGGGTCTCAAACTTTTTCGGATCAACACCGACAAAGACCCTTCAATTACGACTGATGAAATCAAAGGCTACATCGAGGAAGGTCGTCAATTCGGCTTAATCCAGGATGCTGAACAGGAAATGTTCTCCAGCATCTTACGGTTGGGGGATCGCCGGGTGGAAGCCCTGATGACACCGCGCCTGGAACTCACCTGGATTGACATCAATGCCCCCACCGAAGAGATTTGGCAGCAGATACTGACCTCACCCCATTCCCGCATTCCAGTTGCCGATGGCGACCTTGACCGAACCATAGGCTATATTAAAGCTCGCGATCTATTGGGCCATCGCCCGGATGATCCTGCTTTTAATATCAGGGATTTCATTAAAGACCCGGTTTACCTGCCAGGGAATATGGCTGCGCTCAAAGCCCTGGACGCCATCCAGAATAGCGGCGTTCACCTGGCGATAATCCTCGATGAATATGGCGGAATCTCAGGCATGACCACCGAATACGACATCCTCGAAGCGATTGTGGGTGAAATCCCCGAAGACGGTATGGATACCGATGTCATGGTATTCCAGCGCGAGGATGGGTCGTGGCTGTTTGATGGTCTTCTTGTGATTGACGAGCTCAAGGAGATCCTCCATTTTTCCGTCATGCCCGGCGAAGAACGCTCGGCATACCAAACCCTGAGCGGGTTTGTGATGAGCCAGTTAGGGTATATCCCAAAAACAGGTGCAAAATTCACCTATGACGGGTATTGCTTCGAGGTTGTTGATATGGACGGTCGGCGGGTGGACCGCGTTATGGTCACCCGGTTACCTGATGAAAGCGATCAACAAGACCAGCCGATAACCTGAGCTTATCTCGATCCCCCTGTAAGACCGGATCAATCGGGCAGTTTTAACAATTCCAACAAGCGCATCAGGATCTCAACCACACTCGCTTGCATCACCTCGAGCCGATCGCCGTTAAAATTGCACTGGTACGTCCAGGTTTTCTCAGGCAGGCTGATGCCCAAACACACCAGGCCTACCGGCTTGGTTTCCGTCCCGCCGGTTGGCCCGGCAACCCCCGTCGTCGATAAGCCGACTTCGGTTTGGAATCGCTTCCGTACACCATCAGCCATTTCTTGAGCTGTTTGCAGGCTTACTGCGCCATAGGTTTCAAGCGTGAGCTCCTGAACATCAAGAAGGTGTTCTTTGATCCGGTTGTGATAAGCCACTATCCCGCCGATGAAATAGGTTGAAGAGCCTGAAATCGCTGTTATGGTTTGGCTGAGCATCCCGCCCGTACAGGATTCAGCCGTACTGAGCGTGTATTCTCGATCAAGCAAACTCCGGGCAACCCGCTTTGAGAGTGATAAAAATTTTTGATCCATCATCCACCTTTTATTTTGAATCTCGATTAGTTCAGCCCTGAACCGGTTCGTGAGGGCGAGCAAACCCTGCCATAAAACCTGAGAGGCTGATTGCTACTACCATACCGACCTTAAAACCACCCCGGACGAATCATTCGTACCAGCGTAGGTAGAACGAATTGCAGCACCAACCCAATCGCAAACGCATGGACCAATGCATTGATCAACAAGCCCGTCAGGTCCGCACCGATTCTGTCACGCCGATACTTGAGATAAGGCGGCACAATCATCAACGTCAACAGCATCAAAATGATGATGAGAACCCAGGACGGAAACAGGTTAATCAAGAATATCGAAACCACGCCGGTGCTTGCAACCACGATGATCACACCTATCATCAACACATTGGCAAAGCGTTCTCCATGCTGCGCAGAGATCTCATTCCAGCGTGAGAACCGTGTCCTCTCTTCTCCACTGCGTTCGCTGTGAAGATCAAATAAAAAACTAAGTGAGATCAACCACAGAAATGGCCAGTACCAGATGCGGTTGAGCGAGTGGGAAAAAGTGAAATAACTGGATAAAAATGGCAATCCTGCCAGCAAAACGCCGCGTGAGGTGAATGCCATTAAAGGCAGCGCTTTCAGACGGATGGCTTTATGTGAGTAAATCAAGCCCAGCGCCAGGTTGCCTACTCCAAAGATCCACGGCCATACCCCCATCAGAGCCAACAAACCCAAAGCGATCGACCCCACGATCGCTGTTGCCAATCGGGCAGTTTTCGGTATAATCAAGCCGCTTGAGATGGGGTTTCGCAGGCTGTTTTTCATTGAAAAAGCGTCTTCTGCCGCATCTTCAATATCATTGACCATATACGCAAAGCCAACGACCAGGCTGTTAGCCAGCAGAATCACCAACAGACGACCGGACAATGTCCCTCTCGCAGTAACCGCCCCCAAAAGAGATGTGATTAAAATAAAACAACCATATTCTTGAAAACGGGTAAGTTTGATTAATGCTGAAAATAATTTCTTCAACAGGGTCTCCAGGTACCAATCAAAATGAGTATACCATTTTTCTTTGGCCAATACCCTGGGAAGAAATTCCAGCATTAGGCTATAATCATTTTAAAATTGCTAAGCCCAAGGCAAATCGTGTATCCATTTTCGAACCGGATCAAGAATCTCCAGGTCCATCGGGCATGTTTAATATATATTTTTATTAAGCAATAGGGTTTTACAATCGTCATTAATCAACAACACTGAGTTAGAAGGAAAACAATGGATTTTAACAGCATAATTGACCGACGTTGTACTGAGAGCTTTAAGTGGCATTATTATCCCGAGGATGTTTTGCCCATGTGGTTGGCAGACATGGACTTCAAAGCTCCTGAACCTGTTATCCAGGCATTAACCGAGCGGGTCAACCACGGTATCTTTGGTTATGGCGGCCCGCTTGAAGGCCTGAATGATGCCATCCTGCAGCACATGGTGCACTTTTTCGACTGGACCGTTAACCCGGAAGATCTGAACTTTGTCTGTGGCGTTGTGACCGGTTTTGTCCACGCCATCTACAGCCTCACCGAGCCCGGCGAACCTGTGCTGATCCAAACCCCGGTCTATCCCCCCATTCTAAGGGCACCCAAGGCCACGGGCAGGGTCGCTGTTCATAATCAGCTTATCTTACAGGAAGACGGAAAATATGAGATTGATTTTGACGATTTCGAGGTAAAAGTCGCTTCCGGTGTAAAGCTTTTCATCCTCTGCAACCCCCACAACCCGGTTGGCCGGGTCTTCACTCGTGAAGAGCTGACTAAAATGGCGGAGATTTGTTTAAAGTACAATGTATGGATCTGTTCGGACGAAATACACAATGACCTGATTTTCTCCGGCTATCAACACATCCCGATAGCTAACCTTTCACCTGATGCAGCTCAGATTACCGTCACCTATTTGGCGCCCTCGAAAACCTTTAATATCGCAGGCCTGTCCACGTCAGTTGTGATCGCTGAGAACCCGGTCATCAAAGACAGGCTGAGTCAAACCCTGCCCATGCTTTTAGGTCACCCCAATATCTTCGGTTTACATGCTGCCCGGGCAGCGTACCTGCACGGTCGCCCCTGGTTACGCGAGGTGATGCATTACCTTCAGGAAAGCCGGGATTATTTGGTCAACTATGTCAACGAAAACTTGCCTGGCATGCGCATGTGGTCGCCCGAAGGCACTTTCCTGGGCTGGCTGGATTGTCGTCAATTGGAAGTCGAATCACCCTATCGTTTCTTTTTAGACGAAGCCAAAGTAGGCTTCAACGATGGCATCAGCTTTGGCGAAGACGGCCAGGGGTTCCTGCGGATCAACTTTGGATGTCCCCGCGCCACGCTTGAAGAAGGCTTAGCCCGCATGAAAACGGCTCTCGAAAAATTATAAACTCATGTCGCCCCAAATGACAGGCGCACAGCCTTCCCCCGCTGAGAAATCAGCAGGGATAGGCTGCTTTGCATACTCGCTCGCTTTCATATTCCTGTTGCTGAGCCCGCTGATCATCTACCTGATTTTGGTGGCGGTGGGAGGAATCCTGATTGTAGCAGACCCGATTGTTCCGGTGGATGCCATCGTCATCCTCAGCGGTGATTCAGGCGACCGCCTGGCAATGGCTGCAGATATGCTGAAGAGGGGGTATGCCGACACCCTGCTGATCACCAACACCGACCATGCAGCTAATCGACTCCTGACCAGTGAAGCGGAAGCGTTGGGGTTTGACAATAGCCGTATTTTCATCACAGACCGGGCTGTCGATAGCACCCGGGATGAGGCCAGAGCCGTGAAACAGTTCGCCGAGGATCATGGTTGGTCAGCGTTTATGGTCGTGACCGACCCTTATCACAGTTTCAGGACCCGTTTGATTTTTCAGCATGAGCTGCGCGGCAGTGGAGTGACTATCTCAGTCCGCCCGGTGGTGGGTCACTGGTTTAAATCTTCGACCTGGTTCTTCAGTTGCGAAGGCTGGCAAGCCGTATTCCTTGAAATTGCCAAATTGATCAATTATTTAATTTTCCATATTTAAATAAAAAATCGGGCCGCCTTGTAAACCAAACAGGCGGCCCGAAATTATTTTATGAAGAAAGCGTCTCTTCCTCATTACCGGGGACAGGAATCACATTGGACGCCTGAAATCCCTTTGGACCATCTTCAATGGAGAATTCTACAGCCTGGCCCTCCCTGAGCCGCTTGTAGCCTTCCATTTGGACTGCGGAGAAGTGAACGAAGACATCATTCTCACCATCGTCACGACCAATAAATCCGTACCCCTTGGGGGCGCTAAACCATCTGACGGTTCCAATATAACGTTCTGACATGCTAATACTCCATCTTTCTTATTTTTTTAAGGTTCAAGTCGTCAAGCCTTGTGGCTTGACGCAAATAAATATAATCCTTTCGAACCTTGGTGTCAAGTTATAACGCTATTTGTGCAAACAATGCTTATGAACGCTATTCAGATTTAAAACTTAGGCGAGCATCCATGTCCTCCCTGTGCAACAAGCGTATTCAGGCAGACGTACTACAACTTAATACCCTGGTAAGGTTCAGTGGGCGCTTCGCTAAGTCTGCGTTTACCTCCCTGCAAATGGTTGACAAATTGAGGGTATCGGATAAAATAGAATTCGTTGCCGAAGTGGCGGAATAGGCAGACGCGCTACGTTCAGGGCGTAGTGGGCTAGGGCCCGTGAGGGTTCAAATCCCTCCTTCGGCACTCGGGGCTGACGGTTAAGTTAGCCCCGTTTTTATTTTAATTTCTGCTGAAATGGTATAATTCTTGTAACGGTATCAAATCAGGTGCTGACCATCATGATTAAGAAGTTTCTCAAAGACAAACGGGTGATTTTTGCCGTACTGGGCATTGTCCTGGTGCTGCTGCTGGTGGATTTCAATCAGCGTATGACGCTGCTCACACGCTTGCGCAGGGAAGAAAAAGAGCTGACCGAATACTATTCTCAGTTGGAATCCACGCGCACCGCCCTGGAAGCAGAGTTGATTTATGCCCAATCCGATCAAGCCGTGGAGCGCTGGGCGCGCGAAGATGCAATGATGATCCAGCCCGGGGATATCCCCATTGTGCTCCTGCCCCCTGCTGAGCAGGTTCCCACACCAAGCATTATTGAACCGGTTATCATCGAAAAAATTAAGAAATGGGAAATCTGGCAAGCGCTGTTCCTGGGGGATTGAACCGCCTATGCCCAACAGTCTGATATTTTCTCACCATCAAATCACCCCTTTGCTGGCGAAGAACGCCCCCTCTGTGATCAGCATCTCCCCCAACCTGGGGCGGACAAAGATCCAGGTGCGCCGTGTTGAATCCGGCTGGGCATTGCCGGGTGGAGAGCTTCTGACGGATGCACACCTCAACGCAATTTACAGCGACTTGAATGGTTGTTTTCGTCTGGTGAGCAGCCGATTGGAAAAAGTCCAGGCATTCTCTTCTCGAACCAACCGTTATTACAGCCTGATGCCAACCGCTGGCGCGCCCACCATGCTCATATCCGGGATTCCCATGCATCGGGTTAAAGACACCACCCCTGATAAGGATACGCACCAAAAACTCAAAGCTTTGGAGAAACCCTTCGGTCGTATCCTGGATACAGCCACCGGGCTGGGTTATACCGCCATCATGGCTGCGAAGACCGCTGAACAGGTGGTTACCGTTGAATTTGACCCGGCCGTCCACGAGATTTGTCGGCAAAACCCCTGGTCAGCTGAGTTGTTCACTCTGTCCAATATCCAACCGCTGATCGGCGACAGCGCTGATCTGGTTGCAGCCTTTCCCGACGCGACTTTCAACGCGATCATTCACGATCCGCCCACCTTTGCCCTGGCTGGGGAGATGTATGCATTAGAAACTTACCAGCACCTGTACCGCATCCTCAAACCCGGCGGACGCCTGTTTCACTACATCGGCAACCCCGATAGCCGCTACGGTGCCAATACCGGCCGCGGCGTGATCGCGCGCCTGGGTCAGGTTGGCTTCAGAGTGTCTGCGAAGCCGCGCGCCTTTGGCGTGCTGGCAGTCAAGGAAAACAAGTGCCCTTGACTGAAGCTCTCCGTACTTGAATACTGTCAGCGATCCCCATTAACCCCCGATATCATGTATAATTCCCTTCTAATGAATATCGAAGACCTCACCCGCGCCATGGACCGCTTCGTCACCGCCAAAGGCTGGTACCAGCCCGACTCCCCGCGCCCGCAGACCCCCAAGAACCTGGCCGTTTCCCTATGCATCGAGGCTGCTGAAGTATTGGAGCTGTTCCAGTGGGCAGAGGAACAAAGGCACCCAGATGAATTGGCAAATGAACTGGCGGATGTGATGCTGTACTTGCTGCAACTGGCACGGGTAACCGGCATCGACCTTGAAACCGCGGTGATCGACAAACTCAAGGTTAATTACCGACGCGAATGGGATCAGCACCTGACAGATGAAAGCGAGCAAGATGGAAAAAAAGATTAGCGTTTTTGGCGGATCTGCCCCCAGACCGGGCACCCCACCTTACCACGAAGCCTTAGAATTGGGTCAATTGCTGGCCGCCGCCGGGATGACCGTGCTCACTGGCGGTTATTCGGGCACCATGGAAGCTGTATCGCGCGGCGCCAGTGAAGCGGGAGGACACGTTATCGGCGTCACCAGCGAGGAGATCGAAGCCTGGCGACCGACCGACCCCAATGCCTGGGTTGCCGAGGAATGGCGCTGCCACTCCTTCAATGACCGCGTGAACACATTGGTCACCCGCTGTGACGCCGCAATTGCCCTGCCTGGCGGGATTGGAACGCTGCTCGAAATCGCTCTCACCTGGAACCAGCTCGTGATTGGCATCATCGAACCCAAACCTGTGATCCTTCTGGGGAGCGGCTGGCAAAGGGTAATGGAGACCTTTTTTACCGAATTGGGCGATTATATCCCCGTGGACGACCGCCAGTACCTGGCCTATGCACCTGACCCCAGCGCAGCATTAGAGTTGTTGAGTCATTTTTTGGGTTTGGTTTAAACCCGATCACCGTTTATAGCAGAAAGTCATTATGGATGAGAAGAAATTAACCCCCAAAGCAGAAAATTATTCAGAATGGTACAACCAGCTCGTGCAGCGCGCAGAACTGGCTGATTATGCCCCCGTGCGCGGCTGTATGGTCGTGCGCCCTTACGGCTGGTCGTTGTGGGAGAATATCCAGGCAACCCTGGATCAGCGCTTCAAAGCCACCGGTCATGTCAACGCTGCTTTTCCCCTGTTTATCCCCATGTCCTTCATGGAGAAGGAAAAAGAACATGTAGAGGGATTCTCCCCCGAGCTGGCCGTGGTCACCATTGGCGGCGGCAGCGTACTGGAAGAGCCCCTTATCATTCGGCCTACCTCCGAGACGATCATCGGGCACATGTACGCCAAATGGATCCAGTCCTACCGTGACCTGCCCGTGCTGATCAACCAGTGGGCCAACGTCGTCCGCTGGGAGATGCGCACCCGCCTGTTCCTGCGCACCCTGGAGTTCTACTGGCAGGAAGGTCACACTGCCCACGCCACGCCTGAAGAAGCTGAAGCTGAAACCCTGCAGATGCTGGATGTCTATACCGATTTCGCCGTCAACGAAGCCGCCGTGCCTGTGATCCCGGGGCGCAAAAGCGAAAGTGAAAAATTCGCCGGCGCGGTGCGTTCGTATACCATCGAAGCCATGATGGGCGATAAAAAAGCCCTCCAGGCCGGCACCAGCCACAACCTGGGGCAGAACTTCGCCAAAGCCTTCGATATCCAGTACCTGGACGAAAACAACACCCTGCAATACTGTTGGACCACCTCATGGGGTGTTTCCACGCGCTTTATCGGCGCCATTATCATGACTCACGGCGATGACCAGGGCCTGGTCCTGCCCCCGCGCCTGGCGCCCATCCAGGTGGTGATCGTGCCCATCTTCCGCAAGGATGAAGAGCAAACCCTGGTGATGGCTGCAGTGGAACGCGTCAAAAATGACCTTGCTGCCTTTAGGGTCAAAGTGGACGATCGCACCGAAGTCACCCCGGGCTTCAAGTTCAACGAGTGGGAACTGCGCGGGGTGCCCTTGCGCCTGGAGATCGGGCCGAAAGATGTGACCAACCACACGGTTGCCCTGGCTCGCCGCGATATCCCCGGGCGAGAAGGAAAATCCTTTGTCTCCCAGGAGGGCATCGCCGGAACGGTCAGCGCCATGCTGGAAGCCATCCAGGTCAACATGCTGACCAAAGCCACCCTATTCAGGGATGAAAACATCCATCGCCCACAGAACTACGAAGAATTCAAAGAAATTATCGCAGCCGATGGTTGGTGTTATGTGTGGTGGAAGCAAAGCGTGGAAAACGAAGCCCGTATTAAAGAGGACACCAGGGCAACCCTGCGCTGTCTCCCCCTGGAGCAACCTGGCGGAAAAGGCAGGTGTATCTTCAGCGGTGAAGAGACGACTGAGAAAGCATATTTCGCCAGGGCATATTAAACCCATCTCTATCGGGGGATCCGCGATGAACCACACAATAGAAACCTCACCACCAGCACGGGAGCTGAGTTTTTATGACTGCAGTTAATCCCGCACGCTTGCGGCACCAAACCCAGTCTTTAATGGGCCAGTTCACATCGCCGGTTGAATTTCGCCAGGCTTTGCGCACTTTGTTCAGCCTCTATGCGAACTACAGCCTGCGTTTTGGAGAAACCGCCCCGATGCGTCCCCTTATTCCCATGTACCACCTGCCCCACCCGGTGATGCGTCAGATTAAATTAGATCTGGGATTTTACATTTCAGAAAACCCGCATGCCGCCCTGGCACTGGCGGATGAGCTGTGGGAGGACAGCTACTACGAGGTCAAACACACAGCGTTGTTCATCATTGGAGCGATGCCTGTTGAAAATCCACAGTTAATCCTTGATCGGATCATGCGGTGGCTTTCGCCGGATTTAGACCAGGTGCTTAAATCAGATTTGTTCACGGTGGGTACCCGCAGCCTACAAGATAGCTTTCCCCAGGCCTGGGAGTCCTGGGTGTTTTCCTTGCTCTCTGATACCGATCCAGCAATCAACTCCCTGGGGATCCAGGCCCTGGCAGCGGGTGCAAAATCGCCTGGTTTTCACAACCTGCCCGCAATTTTTCGTTTAGCAAGCCCCTTCATCAGGGACCCCCATCGTGCCTTCATCCAGGATTTAGAAAACCTGATGATTACCCTGGCGAAAATTTCTCCCCAGGAGACCGGTTACTACCTCAGGCAGACTCTTGCAACCAGCATTTCACCTGAAACACCGTGGTTAATCAAAAACTGCCTGGCGTCCTTTCCCAAAGATATCCAGGCAGATTTGATCTCAGCCCTGCAAAAGGAATAATAATCGCGCACTCACCAACGGGTACGGATCAACTGTCCCGATGGCGTCACCACCACCGGGTCATCTCGCTTATCTCCATGCCAGACGGTGTGCCCGTCTGCCCAAATTTCTATCAACTGATACAACGCCAGCTCAGCCTGCAGCATATACCCTGATGCCCGTAGAACCGCTTGAAAGGTCTCACCATTTGGGAGTTCAGCGCCGTAAATCGAACCCGCAGGCATTCCAACTAGCTCGTCCAGGGATAAACCGCCGCCATAATCAGGGGTTGCATTTGAGGAATTCATATCTAAAGTGATTGAGACCATTGAGAGGTGAATAGTGATTGGTATCTCATCGTTGATAGCAAGCCACTGTCACCTTTCACCTGACCTTCCCGTACCAATTCACTATTCACAATTCACTAATCACAATTCAGTATTCACAACCTTTAAAACAAATGAAACGCGGCAATCAGTGGCGCAAACAAGGATGCCACCAGCGACATCACCGTGATCAGCGTGTTGAGCGAAGGTCCGGCGGTGTCTTTAAAAGGATCACCGACGGTGTCACCAACCACGCTGGCTTTATGGGCGTCAGAGCCAGGGCCGCCAAAGTTGCCCGCTTCAATATATTTTTTTGCGTTATCCCACAAGCCGCCTGCATTCGACATAAATAGCGCAAAGATCACACCGCTGAAAATGCTGCCGCCCAGGAATCCACCCAGGGCATTGGGACCCAGCACAAACCCGATCAACAATGGCAATCCAACAGCGATTAATGCTGGCCACAGCAGCGAAGAGAGCGAGCCCTTGGCAGCCATATCCACACAGGCGTCATAATCCGGTGTTTCGGTCCCTGCCAGGATTCCCGGTCGATCCCGAAATTGGCGACGGATTTCCTCGATCATTGCAAATGCGTTCTCTGTTACCGAAAGCATGGTCAGTGCGCTGAACAACGGTGGCGTCATCAAACCTAAAAACACGCCTGCCACGACAATTGGTTCGCGCAGGCTCATATTGAGCTGAACACCGCTGGCAGTGACCACCTCTGCATAGGCTGCAAACAACGCTAACACCGTCAGAGCTGCAGCGCTGATGCTGAAACCCTTGGTGATTGCTTTGGCTGTATTGCCCGCAGCATCCAGCACGTCCGTCGTCTCAATCACGTGATGGTCCATCCCAGACATTTCAGCAATCCCGCGAGCATTATCCACAATCGGTCCATAGGCATCCGCAGATACGATCATCCCGCTGATAGAAAGCATCCCCACAGCACTGATCCCAATCCCATAGATACCCGCAAGCCCGTTGATCTCTGCCAGGTAGTAAGCCAACAGCGTCGCTAAAGCAATCCCGATCACCGAAGGGACAATGCTCGCCAAACCATAACTGAAACCAGTGATGATGTTGATCGCGGCGCCCGAATGGGAGACCTCGGCTGTTCTGAAAACCGGCTTTCGGTCATCAGAAGTGAAATAATCCGAGGTAATGCCGATCACCACACCGGCGCCCAGGCCAGTGATGGTTGCCCAAATCACACCGAGGTTGACAGAGGTGATCAGCACAAAGGCAGTCACCATAATGGCAAATATAATCGTAGTAATCACGGTACCACGGTTCAATGCCGGACCCGGTTTTCCATTTTTACCCACCCGCACAAATTGGATGCCAATCAGAGAAGCCAGGATTCCCAACGAGCAGATGATCAATGGCAATACTACATAATTCAGTCCGAGCCGGGAAGAAGATGCCCCCAGGATCATCACCGCTACCACTGCTGCTACGTAACTGTCAAAAATATCCGCCCCCATGCCGGCAACATCGCCGACATTGTCGCCCACGTTGTCTGCTACTACGGCCGGGTTGCGGGGGTCATCCTCCGGGATCCCGACCTCAACCTTGCCAACCAGATCTGCGGCAATATCGGCAGTTTTTGTGTAAATCCCGCCGCCTGCTTTCGCCAGCAATGCCAGGGTTGACGCTCCAAAGCTGAATCCCAAAATTGATTCAGCGTCTTTGGTGATTAAAAAGATCACGCTCATTCCCAATACCGCCAATCCAACCATAGCCAAGCCCATCACAGAACCTGCATAAAAGGAGAGGCGGAAAGCTTTATTGATCGATTCATTGGCTGCAGTGGCAGTGCGGACATTGGCTTCAACAGCAACACTCATGCCTAAATACCCGGCAACTGCAGAGCACAGCGCGCCTAAGATAAAAGAAACCGACATCATCAGACCATTAATCGGCACAACAGCAACCTGGCTGGTCGATATCTTTGATAAATCAAAACTGAACACGATCGCAATCAGGAATCCTAAAATCAACACAACCAATATTAATGTCCGGTAAAGCCGTTTCAAATACGTTCGAGACCCATCTCGAATCCAGGAAGCCACCTCTTTTGCCTTCGGTGATCCTTCCGGTTGTTTTTTCACCCAGAAAAATAAATACAGGGCAACCCCAATCGAGAGGATACTTGCCCCAACACTTAGATAAAGCCAAAATTTGTCCATGATTTACTCCAATAAACGCTAATGATGATCATGCAATTTACATATTCGCCGAACGCCACCAGCGATAATGCTGGGTTCGCAAAACTTCGGATGAAGGCATCGGGTAATATCGCAGTCCATTTTCATTGCCCACATAAAAGCCATTCTTCACCGTTCGATAGGAAAAGCTGGTCGGGTTGATGCGATCCACCATCTTGGTGGCAACAGATTTGGTCTTCAAATCCAGCAGTACCTCCCGTAAATGATCCATATTGGTATAGGGCAAATCGCCTGCCTGCCCTAAAACCGGATCGGTAGCCAATGCGCCCAGGCGCAACTCGGTAAAGGCAACCGCTGGCAGGGTGACCAGCGAGGTTGGATTCCTGACGATCAGGTCAAAGAAGTCTGCCGCGTTCAAACGACTGGCAATCAACGGTGTGACCGGCGCAATTTCCTTATACAGATGCAAGCCAGCATCGTTGACTGGGAATTCTTCGCTATGCTCTAACCCCAGTGTGCGTCCATCCTGGGTGACAACGTAGAGCTTTCCCAGCTCTGCTATTGGCACATGTTCCAGCACACGATACACACTGATGTAGATTGAGGCCTTCGGCGCGCCATCTTCATGGGGAACACAACGCGCCAGGCCTTCCTGGATCCTGAAATACTTACTGCGAAATTCCGGGTTCACCTGAAAGAATATCGCCTGACCGCTGGACTTCTTTTTGCTGCCCACGGCATAATAAACACCGAACTCCTCCGGGGAGAGCATCGACGCGATCAGAGCTTCTGGAATCAGGGATAGATACAAATATACGCTCATATTTTCCTCCAAAAATAACAAATAATCCAACAAAGGTGGGGTTCAGCGTGTCCCCACCTTTTAAAAAATTGCGCAACCTGGTCATTTTATCATATTTATTCTCTTTATAGTCAGTTTTTTCAATTTCTGGTTCAAACACCTTTGATCTCAATAAGGATATTTTCTCAGTTGTTGATAAGCTCACCAGGTAATGAATTATAAAACGACCTTCGGCAGTATGTTTCGAATTTCTTCGGGATTGACGTCAAAGGTGTCATTTACCAGCTTCCCCTGGTGATAGGAATCATACGCGGAAAGATCCAGCAGCCCATGCCCCGAAAGGTTGAACAGGATCACCCGCTCCTCTCCTTTTTCTTTGGCGTCCAGCGCCTCATCGATCGCTGCCCGAATGGCATGGGATGATTCAGGCGCAGGGATGATCCCTTCTGTTTGGGCAAACAGCACGCCAGCTTCAAAGGTTTCTAACTGGGGGATGGCAACCGCTTCAATGTGTCCAGCGTCGTAAAGCATACAGATCTGGGGCGCCATACCGTGATAGCGTAATCCGCCAGCATGAATCGCTGCTGGGATAAAATCGTGACCGAGGGTGAACATCTTCAAGATTGGTGCCATTTTTGCTGTATCTCCATAGTCAAAGGCATACAATCCTTTTGTCAGGGTCGGGGTTGCCTGTGGTTCAACCGCAACAACCCGTGTTTGGAGCCCTTCAGTTAAATTCCTGTGCAAAAACGGAAAAGCAATTCCTCCAAAATTTGATCCCCCACCACAGCAGGCAATGACCACATCGGGGTACTCATCTGCCATTTCCATTTGTTTCAGGCATTCCTGGCCGATCACCGTTTGATGCAGCAAAACATGGTTCAGAACCGAACCCAGGCTGTACTTCTTTTCGCCATTGGATTTGACCGCAGTCTCAACAGCCTCCGAGATCGCAATCCCCAGCGAACCCGGGCTTTCAGGATTTTCCTGCAGGTATTTGCGTCCATAATCTGTACGGTCTGACGGGCTGGGAAAGATTTCAGCATCATAACTTTCAATGATAATCCTGCGGTAAGGTTTATCATAAAAAGAACCCTTGACCATGAAGACTTCCAGGCTCATATCAAAAAACTTACAGGCAACTGCCAGGGCTGCTCCCCATTGACCTGCGCCCGTCTCGGTTGTCAGTGAACGTGTGCCATCAATCTTATTGTAAAAAGCCTGGGCTACAGCAGTGTTGGTTTTGTGACTGCCCGAGATCGAAGCACCTTCATTTTTGTAATAGATATGGGCGGGCGTTCCCAGGGCTTTTTCAAGGCGGCGGGCGCGCAGCAAGGGGGTCGGTCGCCACAGCTTATAAATCTCGCGCACCTCTTCAGGGATGTCGATGTACCGATCAGTACTCATTTCCTGTTCAATTAGAGACATAGGAAACAAAACGTTTAAAAATTCGGCTGTGATCGGCTCCCTGGTCTGAGGGTTCAACACCGGCGTCAACGGTACAGGCATATCAGCGTTGATGTTGTACCAGCTTTTTGGCAGATCGTGCTCGGTTAACAGGTATTTATAATGCTCGTTGTTCATAATTCTTCCTCCAAGTTTGATAATGATTGTTTTTCTGTCTGACCAATGATCACAGGGAAACAAAAAACGCTCATCCCGGATTGGGACGAACGTTTTGTCCGTGGTGCCACCCAACTTAGGCAACCTGTTTAAGCAAAAAACCCGCCGGTGTTGCAACGGGATCCAGGCCAGCCTCACTCATTACTCAGGTACAGCAGATATTCTACGTATACCCTTCACCCTGATAACGGCGGTGTGTCCGTTTGAAGCTACTGATTGCTGTTCACCTCAAAAACTCCGAGGTCCATTCAACACGGGCGTATGTGCAGCTTCTCATCAACCGCTGCTTTCTGTGACACCGTTCCAGTGCCTACTAGTCCTCATCTCAGTCTTTAGTTGTTAATATCTTGCACTTATTATAGGGATATTGGTTTGTTTGTCAAGGCTGATTTTGAAAATCGTTGCTTAACATTTTTCCCCGCTGTTTCTTTACCCGCGGTTCGTAAACCGCCAAATCGCTATAGAGCTTAAGTTGACCATTGCGCCTGACCCACAAAATCGTCAGCGCACTTCCAAGGATCAGCGCTGCCAGGCTCAGCAAGCCCGATTCAGGCCCAAAATCACCGCCTACCAGCCAGGTATTAGCCACAATCTCCGTTCCAATCACCGACACTCCGGTTCGAAATCCACTGACTGCGAATCCAAACACACTCCCCTGGAAAAAATTCCACGTGACATGCAAGCCGATAGGAATTGCCATGCTGCCGGTGAGGATCATGCCCAAGCCGAGGAAAAGTCCAGCCAGGGAAACATTGACCGTACTTACCCAAGTCGCATTTGGGTTGCTTAAATGCATCATGCCAAATACCAGCGAAGACAGCCCGTAAGCCAGCAACAAGGCAAGCTGCGCTCCCAGCCGCGGGTGGTTTAACCCTTCCGCCAGGTTGATCAAATGATAACCTCGAGAAAGCAGCTCTTCATAGATGCCCACCAGAACAAAGAAAATCAAGGATTGGATCATCCCCAGGAAAAAATTATTTTGAGCATTAACCTCAAAAAAACCGCTGACCCGTACGCTCCCCGTCAGCCAGCCAATCAGAAAGATGATCCCCATCAATACAGCCCCCAAACCCAGCCCGAACAGGAAATCAGCCCACCAGCCCTTTTTAAAATTTATTCCAAATTTTCGCAGGGGGCGACGGTCGATCCACAAGCCCGCCAGGTATGTAGCCAAACCGATGCCAAAAAAAGCCGACAGGGGTGCAATGACCAGGTTAATAACCGGCCGTTCTGTCCATTGGATGAACCCACCAGCGGTTAGCTGCTCCTTGAAACTTGCCCCTGAAGGCATGCTGATTAGAGCCGCTAAAGACATCAATACCGCAGTAAAAAACCCGGTCGCTAACAACACCATGAGGGTATGGATGCCCAGACGCAAAAAAGCCCGCAGGCGCTTCTCATCTTTATTCCACAATAAATCAATCAATCGGTTGACGGGTTTCATGGTCGCTCCAGGAATAACGCTCCTCATTCATACGCAAATTTCGCTCGAAACGTTTCATGGGCTGTGTGCCTCACCGGGTTGGGTTTTTCTCACCAGGCAGGGATGGATACAGTATCTCAGAGGCGGGTCAACAGGTGTTTACGGTGCTGAAGTACTGCTGCTCAATGGATTCCCAAGTTTCACCGGAAGGCATATCAAGATAGGTTCCTAAAAGCGGGTATGCCTGTTGGACAGCCTCCGCCACCTGGTAAGCCACGCGCCGGATTGAAAAATGTGCGTTTTCTGCGCCGCGCAGCTTGCAAAAATGAAACACCTGGCGCAAATTCATACTGAACAAAACACGCCGATTGAAACCATTAGGAATCATATAAGTGGCAGCTGCGGGGTTCCAGGCGCTGACACGCTCATAAAGGTTGGCAACCTGACGCATCGCAACCAGGTACTCTGCTTCACACCCGGCAGCCGTGATGCCCTGTGGCACAGCAAAACCCAGAGACGCCGTCAGGGGTTGCACGGTTTGCGTCATCATCCGGTGCCGTTTGAATTCAAAATACGCACCCTGATCCATGACGGCTTCAAAGCTCATTTGGGCGTATTCAAACTCGCGCAAGGGCTGGTCGAAGGCTCCCCTGCCGTCCATCAACGCTGTTGCAAGGCGTGATTTTTCGTCCTCGCTAAGGCTGAGCACATACGCGTTAGCACTTTGGAAATCAGCCTGGTGCCCAAACCGAAACAGGATTGCTGCCAATATCCGCTCCTGCCCTGCATGGTCAAAATCCAGCATGCGAAAATCGTGCTGCCCTTCAACCGCTGCGGCAATCCCTGCAGCCGTACAAGTCATTTTTTGCTCAAGGTCCTGAAGATACGCATTACAGGCAGCATATTTAACCAGGGTTGGCGTCTCAAGCTGGCCAACCGCCAGCAAACGCTCACCGATGGCGCGCACCTCAGCCAGGGGCGAACTGAGCATTTTGCTGATCGCATACTCTAAAGTCCGAGCGTTGACCGTCATCCCCACATTAGCCAGGGAAGCAGCCGGCAGCAAAAAGCGTCCGCTATCAATCGCAGCAGGTTCCAGCCGCCGCTCGAAAGCCTTATCTGATTCGCCCACGTGCCTGGGCAGCGTTTCTCGCAAGCTGTCTTTCAAATGTGGGATGCACTGTAGATAAGTCCTGAACAGCATCCGGCACAGGTTTAAATAATCAACCTCATAGGGACTGCCGACCAGTTCTTCAGGCAGGTGAAAGGCATCCTCATCCCAAAGTTGATAACGGGTCGACTTTTCAGTATAGGATGCCAGCCGGCTGGCTTCGATGGTCTCAATCGCCAGCCGAGAGACGTTTTCGAAAGCCAGGTGGAGTACTGCATGTTCTGCCACAGAGCTATGCCCATAACCAACCACCCATTTTTCATGAAAGCGCGCCGAGCTTTCATCGTTCAGCTCCGCAGCAATTTCATCAAAGGGCAGCGGCGAGCGTGAGGTTTTTGCAAAAGCGACCGCGATGGTCTCAGGACTGTATTCCCCGGGTCTGAGAAGGTAAATTCGCCTGGTTTTAGTCATTTTGAAAAATCCTTTTTGCTTGCGTTTTGTCACGTTCGATTTGGGCTAATAATGCGTCCACACCTGAAAATTTTTGTTCATTCCTGATTTTTTGAATAAAATCAAGGCTGATGCTCTGTCCGTAAATATCTTGCGAGAAATCCAGGATATGCGCCTCCACATCCACCCGGGTTTGGTCGTCAAAGGTGGGTCGATAACCGACATTGGTGATTCCCTGGTATACCACGCCCTCCAGGTTCACCAGGGTGGCATACACGCCGACCGCGGGCAGTTTCTTGCCCGGCCAATGGGCCACATTGGCGGTAGGCAGGCCGATCTTCTTGCCCCGATCCGAGCCACGAGCCACCTCTCCCGTCACCCGGTATGGACGCCCTAAAAGCTTGCGGGCTTCATCAACCGCACCCGCATCCAGGTAATTTCGGATCCGTGAGGAAGAGATTTCCTTCTCACCATAATCAAGGTGCGGGATGACCCTGACTTCAAAACCGTACTGGTCTCCCAACTGATTAAGATAAGGAATGGTCCCCTGCCGGCCCTTTCCAAGGGCAAAATCCTGTCCGACTACCAGTACACGTAAACCCAGGGTTTCTTGCAATTTCAACACAAAAACTTCCGGAGTCAATGCCGAAAATTCTCGGTCAAATCGAAAGGTGATCACTCGGTCCACGCCCAAAGCCAGCAACTGGCTTTCCTTTTCCCGCGGTGAAGACAGGTAAAAGGGTTGAACAGGTTGATTGAAAAATACGGAAGGGTTGGGGTAAAAGGTGAGCACAACCACAGCCTGGGATTGCGCCCGTGCCATTTCGAGCATGTGTTCGATAACCGCCCGATGACCTCGATGGACCCCATCGAAGTTGCCGATAGTGATGCAGGCGTCAGCATCAGCCAGCGGCTTGAGCGCTGAAAATTCCACGATGTTCAAGTCAGGTTCAGGGATGTGGTGCATAAACCGTTTGTCTCAGTAATTTTAAAACCACCCCTCCATTAAGGCCAGGAAAGGGCGATTTTATTAAACTTTAAAGCGATCATTGTCTGCACTAAGTGAAGAAAACTTTTCTCGGTTGCCATTCTTTCTCTTCTGGCAGGTACTCCATCAATGCCACCAGCTCGCCTTGCTCGCTGATCGCCCGCACCCAGTGATCCGGGTTTTCAGGCGGAGTCTCACTCATCACACGGTGACCATGGCGGACCAGATCAACTTCCTCTGTGTTTAATTCACGAGAGGGCCAATCAGCCAGGGCTTCAGCGGCGGGGATTAAATATTTATACCAGTCACCATAATCAAAAGCTTCTTCCAGTTTTCTAAGTTGGATTGCATCCCTGAGAGCAAATTCACCACTCTTCGTCCTGCGCAGGCCAACCAGGTGACCTCCGCAACCCAGGACCTCACCCAAATCATTGGCCAGGGAGCGCACATAGGTACCCGAGGAACAAAATACATCAACAATGGCTTCAGGCGGATCCCACTCAAGCAGTTCAAGATGATAAACATCAATCTCTTTCGGTTCCAATTCTACTTCTTCACCTTCACGCGCCAGTTCGTAGGCTCTCTTTCCGTGAATGCGCTTTGCAGAATAGGCGGGCGGAACTTGTTCAATTCTGCCCTCGAATTTTTTCAACGCTTCCTCAATTTCCTCCAAGGTGATATCCACCGGCGCACGGCTGATCACTTCGCCATCCCCATCAAAGGTATCAGTCGTCTCTCCCAGGCGGATGATCGCCTGGTAACGCTTATCAGAGGCAGAGACATATTCACTCAGCCGCACAGCTGGTCCAACCAGAACCACCAGTACACCTGAAGCGCGTGGATCCAATGTGCCGGTATGCCCAGCTCGCCGGATTCCGGTTCCCTGGCGTACAACCTGCACAACACCATGAGATGTCATTCCTACTGGTTTATCAATCACCAGTACCCCCGAAACAGTATCTTTAAGATTAAATTCTTGTTCGCTCATATTGATTCCCTACTCCCCAAAGTTCTTCTGTATTATACTCCTGTTTCTCATTGATTAATTTTCCAGTAGTGCGAGTGTTTCTGCAATTACCCTGTGCTTCACTTCTGCCAGGGTGCCTTTTATGTCTGCGCCAGCCGCGGCGGCATGCCCCCCACCGCCAAACCTGTACGCGATTTCCGAAACATCCAACCCGGGCCTGGTCCTCCAGCTGACTTTAACTGAATTGCCAGGTTGTTCGACAAATAATAATGCGATTTTTGCTTCCCGAACAGAAGACAAAACATTGACAAGGTTAGCATCATCATCTTGATCATATCCAGATTCCAGCTGGTCGGTCAGGGTCAAACTGGTCCAGACCAGCTCGCCCTGGAGCTCTATTCGTTTGAGACCAAAACCCCAATAGTGTACCGCAGAAAAGGATCGCAAAACCAATTCTTCATTATAGACATGGGTCAAATCAGCACCCAGATCAATCAACGCGGCCGCTTTACGCAGGACGTTTGCATCGACATTGGGTGTTCTGAAACCAATTGTGTCCCCCACAATTCCGCTTAGCAAACACATGGCAACATCAGGGTCAATCGACAAACCCCAGGCAGGGATGTGATCAAACAAAACCTCAGCTGTTGCTACCTGGTCCGGTTCCACCACGTTGATTTTCCCAAAGGCGAGGTTCGTTTTATGATGATCAATTACCAGGTCGGGCTGGCCGTAACGATCAAGAACAGAGCCAACGCGCTCTGCATCTGAACAGTCGACAACAATGATCATATCCGCTTCTCCCACGGGGGATCGGATCACATATTCACTGCCGGGCAAATAACCATATTTTTCGGCGCCGTCCTCGAGCACCAGTTGAACCGTTTTGCCCGCTTTCATTAATGCTAACCCCAAGCCCAGCAGCGACCCAACTGCGTCGGCGTCCGGACGGATATGAGACGCAATCACGAAGCGTTTGCTGGTGGAAATTTTTTCCGCAATTTCTTGATCAATCTGAGATATCATCATGCCCTTCGGGTTCGTTTATGTCGGGCTCGTTTGAAGGCTCGCCGCTCGACTCACGTTCCTGGCGAATAACCTCGAACAGGGCTTCCATTCGCTCTGCACGTTCGGGGGTGTCGTCCCAGTAGAATCTGAGCTTTGGCATCACGCGCAACTTCACGACTTGGCTGAGGTTGTAACGAATGAAGCCACTTGCTTTTTGCAAACCATCCAAAACCTCCTGTGCCTGGTCAGCTCCGCCCAGCGCTGAAACATAAATATTGGCAAAATCCAGCTCACGGTCGATTGAAACATCGGTGATATACACCTGCTCCAGCCGAGGGTCATTGACTTTACCATCCAGAATCTCGATCAACACCTGTTTAATTTGATCTTGAATCCGTTTTAATCTGATCTCTGAAGGCATCAGCTTTTCCTCCTCACTATGCCATTAAGAGGCATCCTTCTCAAGAATGTAGCATTCCAGCAGGTCTCCGACCTCAAATGCATGGAAATTCTTTAATGCAACACCGCACTCAAAACCCTCACGAACTTCGCGGACGTCATCCTTTTCCCGCTTGAGAGAGCCAATTTCACCATCAAAGATCACCTTACCATCCCGGATGACGCGCATATGTCCATTACGGCGAATTTCACCATTAATCACACGGCAGCCAGCGGCAACTTTGAACCGTGAAACGCTGAAGGTCGCCAGCACATTGGCTTTTCCAGTCACACGCTCCACCATTACAGGTTTCAACATCCCCTTAATAGCTTTCTCCACATCCTCCAACAGGTGGTAGATGACGGTATACAAACGGATGGATACACCTTCTTTTTCAGCCAGCCGCTCAGCAGCATTATCAGCTTCCACAGCAAAACCTATCACAATCGCATCTGAAGCAGTCGCCAGCATCACATCACTCTCAGAGATATTGCCAATCTCCTGATGCAAAATAACGATCGAAACTTCAGGATGTTGATCACCCAGCTCAACCAGTGAACTGGTGATGGGCTCCAAAGATCCCTGTACATCGGCTTTAATGATCAAGCGCAATTCCTGTGTTTCTCCAGCCTGCATCTTTTCGAACAAGTCCTCCAGGGTGACTTTGGCCGGCCTGGTAAAGGTTCTCTCGCTGGATTCGATTTCAGAAACAATTGATCTGGCGTCCTTTTCGGAAGCAACCACCCTGAACAGGTCACCCGCATTGGGCACTTCATTCAATCCCATGATCACAATCGGTGTAGATGGCCCTGCTTTCGAAATACGGTTTCCCCGGTAATCAAACATCGCTTTAATCTTGCCATAGGCTTTGCCAGCCAGTACCGTATCTCCCATCTTGACTGTCCCGTTTTGAAGCAGCAAAGTGGATAAAACACCGCGGAACCGATCCAGTTCGCCCTCAACCACAGTACCCAGAACCTCTCCCTTGGGGTTTGCCCTGATATCAAGCTGATCAGCCGTCAGGAGGATCGCTTCCAGAAGGTCATCCAAACCCTGTTTCTTTGTTGCCGAGACTGGCACAATCATCGTATCGCCATCCCATTCATCAGGGACCAGATCGATTTCCGCTAATTGTCGTTTGGCGAGTTCGGGGTTGGCTGCTGCTAAATCCATCTTATTGAGTGCCACTACAATTGGCACCCGGGCAGCCTTAGCATGATTGGCTGCTTCACGGGTTTGAGGCATAACGCCGTCATCCGCTGCCACCACCAGGATGACAATATCAGCACCCTGGGCGCCGCGTGCCCGCATGGACGTGAAGGCTGCATGGCCGGGTGTATCCATAAATGTGATCTTTTTGCCCTTATGCTCAATTTGGTATGCACCGATATGCTGCGTGATGCCCCCTTTTTCACCAGCAGCGACATTGGTCTGCCGAATGGCATCTAAAAGCGTCGTTTTACCATGATCCACATGGCCCAGTATTGTCACCACAGGCGGACGAGCGACCAGATCTTTCTCGTTTTCACGCGCAATCACACGTCGCCAAAACGGGATTTCGCCCTTTTCTTCCGGTTCTTCTTCAAGCCTTTTTTCAAGCTCAGGTTCAAAACCGAGCTCGCTGGCAACAACGGCAGCTGTGTCAAAATCGATATTTTGGTTGATACTGGCCATCACACCGTTGGCCATCAGGACTTTAATAACCTCAATTGGACTGGCTTCTATTTTTTCTGCCAGTGCACGTACGCTGATATTGGAAGGTAAGATAATTTTTTTCATCTCAGTATCGCTCACATAACACCTCCATTATTATTCAGATTTCTGTCGCCGTGATCTCACCGCGCCAGAATCATTTACATTCTTCAATTGCTGAGGAGCGATCAGATGAGTTTACTTCATCATGACAATTCCTCTGCCCCCTTTTGACCCTGACTGTCGTTCCCAAGATGTTTGTCAAAGAACGCCAGTAATTTTTGCTGTTCTTCGTCTGTGAGCCTGGTTCGCAAGGCATGGTCAAGTGCGCCTTTTACACCACGTTCCCAGCAAGCGCGTTGATCGTGCAGATAAGCCCCCCTGCCATGAGCTTTACCGGTCAAATCTACATCCACACCTTCAGGTCCTCTTACGATCCTGATCAATGCTTTCTTCGGTAAAACTTCCCGGCAGCCCACACAGGACCGTTGGGGAACATGTTTTTTCCGACCGAACTTATACCTTGCCATTCAATCGCCATTCAGCACTTAAGTTTACCAACCATCCCACCGATCGGGGTCATCCAATTGTGGGCGTGGTTTTTTTCGTTTTTTCTTCTTTGTCGGTTTGACTTGTTCTTCATCATCGTCATCAGCGATAGCCTTTTCAGGTTCATAATACCCATATTTAGCGGCATCATAGGTGAAGAGTTTGTCAAAATCATCTTCCGGTTCTTCTTCTTTCTCTTTCTCCACTGGTTCTGACTTTACAGGAGCAACCGGTTCGACAAGCTCAACCTCTTCCTGCACCGGCGACTCCACCACCGGCTCATCTACGCCAACCGGTCCCGCTTCCAGGATTTCTTCAATGGCGGGTATTTCTTCGGGCTGCACATCATCGACAGAAACCATTTCTTCCGGGCTCACACGCAAGCCATCGGTTAAGGCTTGAATCTGTTCAAAGGTCTTTGGCCCAATTCCATTCAACCCTAAAATTCGATCCGGGTTAAAGCGGACTTGCAAAACCAGATCGCCAAGAGTGTCTATCCCGGCTCCCTGGAGAATAACCAAAATGTGCTCTTTTAGATCCACATCGAGAATGTTAATTTCATAAGTTAACTCCGGTACAGTTGCCCGGGCAGCATCGTAGCGACGTTTCTCCTCAAGATTTTCTTCGCGCATCTTCTCTTCAACCCGTTTTTCAACGCGATTGATAAATTTCGCCATGAACGTATAGTCTTCAGGTGGTAAAGGCCGACCTTCATCCTTCTTTTCAAGCATAACAGCGACTTTTTGCTGCGCTTCAGCCTCACGCTCTGCCATTTCAGCATAGGCAGGGTCTTCCTGTAATTTCTTTACGGCATCAGCAGCGGCTTCAACCAGGCTCTTAATATCAATCCGCCAACCGGTGAGTTTTGCAGCGAGCCGTGCATTCTGGCCATTACTCCCGATTGCCAATGAAAGTTGATCTTCAGGTACGACCACAGTTGCTGTTTTTACCTCTTCTTCGTTTTCAGCCAGAAATACACCCACCACCTTCGCAGGACTGAGGGCTTTAGAGATAAACGAGGCAGCATCATTGTTCCACTCAATCACGTCAATTTTCTCATCATTGAGTTCGCGAACAATCGCCTGGATCCGAACCCCGCGCACACCCACACAGGCGCCAACCGGGTCGATTCCCTGTTGGGTAGCGGAAACAGCTACCTTTGCCCGATACCCGGGCTCGCGTGCAATAGATCGTATTTCAACCACGCCATGATATATTTCAGGGACTTCATTCTCCAAAAGCCGCTTTAAGAAATTTTTATGCGCCCTTGAGAGATAAATCTGAGGACCGCGATTGCTTTCTTTGACCTCATAAAGTAAACACCGAATGCGGTCATGGGTGTGCAGTCGTTCATTCGGGATCATATCCTTGCGCGGCATTTGACCCTCAGCTTTTTTGTCCAAACCAATCGTGGCGTAACTGGATGTAACCGCTTGAACAACCCCGCTGACAACCTCGCCAACCAGGTTTCCAAAATACTCGTATTGTATTTCGCGTTCTGCTTCGCGAATTCGCTGCTGAATCACCTGGCGCGCTGTTTGTGTAGCAACCCGACCAAAATCCTCCGGTGTGGATTCAACAATGACCATGTCACCCAACTCTGCTTCAGGGTCAACCTGGCGCGCTTCACTTAACAAGACTTCAGTACGATCGTCCTGCACGTCTTCCACAACTTCTTTCTCCGCAAAGATCGCCACCTGGCCTTTTTCTAAATTTATTTTTGCTTCGACAAACTGCGCATTTGAGGCGTTGACCGTCTTCCGATAGGCGGACGCCAAACCGGACTGCAGCGCTTCCAGGATCACTTCCTTGCTGAGCTGTCGATCTTCGACGAGCTCGTTGAATGCAAGTAAAACTTCCTTCTTCATGGTTCCACTTACTCCATTTAACTAATTTTGCCCTCTAAACAGAAAAGTGGGAGGGCACCCACTTTTCGACGACTAAGGGTATGAAAGACAAGCCAATGCTTGTTTACTCACATGTAATTTTAGCACAAAACAATCGTACATGCAACTCTGATTCTGTTTTAAGTGGATATCTTGGTTATTAATCGCAAATAAAATTCACCTGGTGTTGATCATTTATTTGAACTCAGGGCATTCCATTGAGATTTTTTATTTTCTTGTTAATAAACAATAAATCCATTATAATTAATAACGAAAAAACGACTGATTCAAAGGAGGATAACATGCACAAAGACTTTCTCTGGTGGCGCGATGGCATCATCTATCAGATTTACCCCCGTTCCTTTGCTGATTCGAACGCTGACGGTATTGGCGACCTGCCCGGCATCATCAGTAAATTAGATTACCTGCAAGAATTGGGCATCGACGCCATCTGGCTCTCCCCCATTTATCCTTCTCCTGATGTTGACTATGGCTACGACGTGGCAGACTATACCGCGATTGACCCAAAATTCGGCACCATGCAGGATTTTGAAGAACTTATCAAAGCGGCGAAAAAACACGGCATCCATATCATCATGGACCTGGTGCTCAATCACACCTCAGACCAGCATCCCTGGTTTCTTGAATCTAAAAAATCGCGTGAAAACTCCTTTCACGATTGGTATTTATGGCGGGACCCCAAACCCGATGGCTCCCCGCCCAACAACTGGCAGGCGATGTTTGGTGGGTCAGCCTGGGAATATGTCCCGGAATTAGGTCAATACTATTACCATATGTTTTTCAAAGAACAGCCCGATCTCAACTGGCGTAACCCGCTGGTCAGAAATGCCATGCTGGATGTGTTCCGTTTCTGGTTGAACAAAGGCGTCGATGGGTTCCGCCTGGATGTGTTCAATGCTTATTTCACCGACGCAGCATTTACAGACAACCCTCCCAAATTCGGCATTCGGTCCTTTGACCGCCAGGAACACGTCTTTGATGTTTCCCAACCCGAGATGTACCCTTTGCTCAACGAGATCCGCGCCATCATGGACGCGAAGAAGGAAACCTATGTCGTCGGGGAAACCTTCCTTGCTGATCCCGAAAGAACCGCCAGTTATTGCGGCGATGGAAAACTGCACGCAGCCTTCAATTTTGATTTTGCTAATAATCGCTGGCACCCCAAGCGCTTTTTGAAATCAGCCTGCAAATGGTACGCTGCACTTTCTGAAGACGCCTGGCCAAACAACTTCCTCAGCAACCACGACATGCATCGCACCGCTACACGCTATTGCCTGGGCGAGGATGACCGCCGGGCAAGGGTCGCCGCGGCGATGCTCCTGACGATCAAAGGCACACCCTTCATTTATTTCGGCGAGGAAATCGGCATGCGCGACATCCCGATCCGCAAAAAAGCAGATGTGAAGGACCCGGTTGGCAAGCCTTTCTGGCCTTTCTATAAAGGCCGCGATGGCTGTCGGGCGCCCATGCAGTGGACCCCTGAGAGCAATGCCGGGTTCTCTACTGCAGATCCCTGGCTGCCGGTCCATAACAATTATCCAGAACGTAATGTCGGCAACCAATCAGCGGACCCGGATTCCTTATTCAACACATTCAAGCAGCTCATCCGCATTCGGAAGGCAGAACCCGCCCTGCAGCGAGGCGATTTTGTGCCCATTTTTGATGATCCTCAATACCTGCTGGCATTTTTCCGCACCTATCAAGCGCAACAGGTCCTGGTTGTATTGAATTTTAGCAGCCGAGAACTGCTGTTTGAAATGCCAGAAGGCAACTGGGTTGCCTTGTTTGGTGCAGACCCGTCAACAACTGATTTTCTCACTATCATGCCCTTCGATATACGGTTATTCAAAAAAACACCATGATCGCGCGCAAATAACCTGGGTGAGTTCATCTTCAAGACGTTCGATACGTCATTACCACAATCTCGATAAGGATGGTTTCGATGAACATCCCCTACATCTCTGGCATTGCCCCACCGCCTGAACTGCCTCTGGGTCGTTTCCTACCGCCCATTCCCGCCGGGATGGCTTCAGCTTGGTGCCGGGAAAACCTGAACCCGGGCGATTGGGTGCTGGAGCCCTTTGGATACAATCCACTGGTTGTGATCGAGATGGCTGCAGCCGGATACCCCGTATTGGTGTGCGTCAACAACCCGATTCACGCCTTCCTGCTCAAAATCCTGTCCAGCGCCCCGCAATCGGGTGATCTGATCGCCGCATTACAGGACCTGGCTGTGGCCAGCAAGGGGAACCAGCGCATGGAGCCCTATATCCGCAGCCTTTACAGGGTCAATTGTGCCGCTTGCAACACTCAAATAGAGGCTGACGCCTTTCTATGGAAGAAAGATGCCCATCAGCCCTACGCAGCGATTGTAGATTGCCCCACTTGCGGCGCGCGCGGTGAGCAGACCCTGAGCGAGTTCGCGCTTGAAAACCTCACCCCCCTGCCACCCAAGGAATTACACCTGGCTCGGGCATTAAACCGAATCGCTGCACACGATGATGCCGTGCGCACACATGTGAAAAACATCCTCAACGCATATCCCGCCCGACCTTTAATTATTCTTCAGACCATTATCAACAAACTCGAAGGCCTCGAGCAGGCTCCAGTACAACGCGACCTGTTAATCGCTTTGATCCTTTCAGCAGCCGACCACGGGAACACCCTCTGGGCATACCCCTCACCGCGTCACCGGCCACGCCAGATAACCGTGCCAAACGTTTACAGGGAACGCAACCTGTGGAAGGTGATGGAGGAGGCTGTGACAACCTGGCAGGTCTTGAAGGCTCCCATCCCACTGGCAGAGTGGCAAGGTGAACCCGAGCAGCCCGAAGGGATTTATATGTACCAGGGTCGCATCAGAGAGCTGACGCCTCCTCCGAAGGAAGGATTATTCTCTGCTGTCCTGGCAGCCATTCCCAGACCCAACCAGGCCTTCTGGTCTTTATCAGCCCTGTGGACCGGGTGGATTTGGGGCCAGGAGGCTGTAGCACCCATCCGACAGGTACTGTCACGCCAGAGATATGATTGGAACTGGCATTGCACTGCACTGATGGGCATCTTTGACGCAGTTTATTCCATGAAACACCCATCGCTCAAGTTCGCAGGCCTGATTCCGGAAAATGAGCCCTTGCTTCTGCTGGCGGCATTGCTGGCTGCTGAAGCCAAAGGATTCCACCTGCATTCATTTGCGCAATCAATCGATGATCAGCTTGCCCAATGCCAATGGACAGCCCATGCACATCCTCCCTCGAGGCCACAGCCTGTGCAAGCTCTGGCTGTTGCCATGGAATCCGTCACCAATTACTTACAAAAAAAGGGCGAACCCGCCACATTCCAGCAGGTGCATGCTGCAGCTCTCACCGGCATGGCGAATACCAACCATCTTGCCATCGACATTTTCATTCAAAACACCAACCAGGTCGCTTCTGAAACCCATCGATGGCTTGAAACGATCTTTCATGACCCTAATTTTCTCACCCATGTCACTGAAGGTGTAGCAACAATTGAAGCCGGGGAGTGGTGGTTGCGCCACCCCAACACAGTAGCAATGAGTCTGATCGATATCCTGGAAGAACACATCTACAACCACCTGGTTTCCAACCCCGACACAACGGCAGAAAGGGTGAAAAGTATCGCCCATCAAGCCCTTCCTGGCATCTTTACTCCCGAGAATGAGCTGGTATTGAACTGTTTAGCGTCCTATGCTGACCTGGTTGATCCTGAAACCTACCGTTGGGTGCTGAAGGAAGGCGATCAACCCGCGGCACGCAACATCGACAGGGAGCTAACAATGCAATCGCTGCAGGTTATCGCCCAGCGTTTGGGATATCAGGTTTCAGGTTCAGGCCCAATTTACTGGCGAGACCATCATCACACGCTTCCCCGGTATTGTCTGCATATCTTAACCACAGCCGTCGTCTCACCCTGCTTGTGGGGAGATTTCGAGCCAGCCGAAACCAACATCCTGGTCATACCTGGCAGCCGCGCAAATCTTCTGGCTTATAAACAGCAGCGCGACCCGATTCTAAGGGATAAGCTGACGATGGATTTTCTGGTGGTGAAATTTCGATTGGCGCGTGACCTTGAAGTCAACCCTTTGCTTTCCCGAGAGCTATTTAAAGAACTGATCCGCGCAGACCCGCCGGAATACCATGCCTCGCAATTAGCACTTTTATAATTGAACCCTGATATTAAAGACGAAGCTGGTTGGCGATCCGAAACCACACACGCTGGCACCCTGGTCGGCATGGTCTTCGCCCCGGATCCGGTTATGGTTCCGGAATCTGCGACGGTGTGGCGGATGGCTCAGGGGTTGCCGTTGCCTCCGGCGTCTCTGTCGGGGTCGGCGTGGGGGTCTCCGTCGGTGTGGTCGTCGGTGTTGCAGTCGGCAACTGAATATTCAACCTAAATAATTTCTCAGCGAAAGTGCCTTCGGTACTGCGCACAAAAATCCTTAAGGTTAGGATGCCTGGTTCAACATCTGCAAGATCCCACTCATACAGGAGGTCTGGCGTCTCCTGGGGAGTACTCACATTATCAACCAGAATATTCCAGTCTGAGGGATCCGACCCCCTTCCCCATTCAATGCGGTAGTATTTGAAATTTTGCGTGGCAGTAATCATCCCGCGAATTTCCAAAGGGCTCTCCAGTACATTCTGCCCATCGACCAGACCGGTTAATGTGATGATCGGACGCGGGTCATCAGCTCGGCACGCCCGTTCGGGCACAAAGAACAAGGGGGTGGAAAAACCCAGATTGGTGACCCAGGCTGCGCCCCCGGTCTCATCCCTCAACCAGCGTTGAGCCCAGCGGTCAGTCACATTAGCCGCGAATACTTCCTCAGAAAAATTATCGCAAGCATTCGAAATCGATAAACCCGTCCAGGTATCGACAACAACCTTCTTCCACAGATCTTCTGTCTGTGGAAGAGGAGGCTGATCAGCAGCAAAAATCTCGCTGCGTTGCTGCGGGCACCATTCAGAAGGCTCTGTACCGGATACAGCACAAATCACCCGATCGATGATTCCGGGCGGTCGCACAAAGGCTGATGGCGTTCCATCGTACAGCTTGTCCACGGCAAAGGTCATAAATTGCGCCCAAATCGGGCCAGCGCCAGTGATGCCCGTGGTGTTGACCATCGGTGAATAATCAGCATTCCCCACCCAGGCACCCACAACAAGGTCTGGCGTGTAGCCGATGGTCCAGTTGTCTCTAAAATCATTGGTAGTGCCAGTTTTAACGGCAGCCGGGAAAGGCAGGTTGATCACCGGGTTGGTACCAAACATGGGGATGCGCGCATCCTTATCCGCCAGGATATCCGAAATCAGGTAAGCATGTTCAACCCGGATCACCTGCGTCCCTACTGGGGGTTCATACTCAAAAATCACATTTCCGGTATGGTCCACAATTTTGGAAATCGCCACCACCGGCATCATGCGCCCCTCATTAGCAAAGACTGCAAAGGCTGAGGTCAACTCCATCAGGCTCACTTCACCGCCGCCGAGCGTCAGTGAAAGTCCATAGTCGGGGCGGGTCAAACTGGTGATTCCAAGTCGGCGGGCAAAGGCAACCAGCCCGTCTTCCACCGGGGTGTCGGGGTCATCATAAATGCCTACGAAATCCAGGGCTTTAACCGCAGGCACATTGTAAGAATTGGCCAGCGCAGATCGAACGGTGACGGGACCGTGAAATCTCCCATCGTAATTAACGGGTTGATACACCGGCCCGGTGTCATGGGGGTCCTTTGACGGAGGGAACTCCGTGGGGACATCCCAAACTAATGTCGCTGGCGTCCAACCTTTTTCAAAGGCTGCCACGTAGGTCAGGGGCTTGATCGCTGAACCGGGCTGTCTGGTTTGTGTAAGGACCATGTTAACCTGCCCTGAGATAGCATCGTTGTGAAAATCTGCCGATCCAACCATCGCCAGAACCTCACCCGTATTGGCGTCCATCGCCAGCAGTGCCCCATTGGTAGCATTGTTGTCAACCAGGGCTGCTACCTGGGTGGACACAATCCGCTCTGCCTCATTCTGTAGTTTGGGGTCCAGCGTGGTGTAAACCGTGAACCCGCTGCGATAAATCGTTTGTGGATCAAACTCCTCCTCCAACAGGGATCGCACATACACAACCCAGTGTGGGTAACGCATACTGAAGGAAAGCTCAGGGAACTCATAGTTTTCAAGGTCAATTCCTGCCTGAGTCGCATCAGCATAAGCAACGCAAACGGGTGGGCGTCCTGAGCCAATTTCGATGCAATTCCGTGTCTGGCTCAATTCATACATCAGCACCAGCACAGAACGCTGCCTGTAAAGTGTCGCTTCCCGGTTGTTATAGATATCATAAACCGAGGGTGCCTGGGGCAACCCGGCAAGAAAAGAAGACTGCCACAGGCTCAGCGATGCGGCATCGGTGTTGAAATAGGTTTCTGCAGCCGCTTGAACGCCATAAGCCATATTGCCATAATAGTTTTCATTCAGGTAAAGCTCGAGAATCTCTTCTTTAGAGTACCTGTTGGTAATCTCATACGCCAGGACAATCTCACGGGTTTTGCGTTTATAGGATTGATCATATCGTTCAGACGGGTCTAACAGGAGTGCCCGTGCTAATTGTTGTGTAATCGTGGATGCCCCTGAGCGAATCTCCCCTGCGGTGTAGTTTTGCCATAGCGCACGGATCATGGCCAGCATATCAAAGCCGGGGTGATAATAAAAATCCTTATCTTCTGTTGCGATCGTGGCGGCAATTAATCCCGGTGAGATATCCTCCAGTGGGACGTAGGTTCGACGTCCTGCACTGGGATCCAGGATTTCATAGAGTACGTTTCCATCTCGATCTAAAATTCGAGTGGTTTCAAATTTGGCGGCTCGATCCCGTAATTCGTTGACATCAGGAAGCGATGATTTAATTCGAAAATACTGGTAAATGCCGATCGAACCGGCCACAAGTCCAGCCAAGATAATAATGAAAACAAACACCAGGAAGAAATTTAACAAGCGTTTACCAAAGGGTTTCTTCCCGCCCGGTCTTTGCGGACGGGTTGTTTCCGATGGGCGGCGTCCCGGGCGCTGGCTGGGCTGCAGAGGTTGTGCTGCCTGTCGGCGGGAACCGCTTTGCGGCGCGCTTGTCCGTTGATACGCAGCAGGCGTCACCCGGGTTGCGCCCGGATCGACCTCACTTACCGGACTGGGCAGAGTCGTCTTTGACGGCGTCCAATCTCGCGGTACATCGCGCGGCGGGATGGTGGGAAGATCATCCGAGTTTAATCCCGATCTGCCCCCTGCGGGGATTGCTCGGGGTGCTGCGCCCCGATCCATGGGGGGTTCAACCGGAATTGCCCGGGTTTCTCTGGTGGGATCTACCTTCGGTCCCACCGGGGAGACTCTCGTTGCGCCCTCATCAGCCAAACCCAGGTAGATGGGCTGGGTCTCATCATCATCCAGTTCATCCATCGGTGTGAAAGGCGTATCACCCCACCACTCGACAGACCCCTCTTCAGCGGGCTCATCCTGGGTTGCTTCACCGAAGATATCTTCAAACTCCATTTCAGCCCGCCACCCGGAGCCTTCCACAACAAAATCACTGCTGGCAACCTCACCCTCAATCACTTCCGAGGGTTCGATTTTGATCTCCTGGGTTTCCTCGTCCTTCATGAAATCGGCAGACGCGTTCTGCATCTCTTCCGAATTATTCGCCGCATCATCAGCCTTTTTATTGGGTCGATCGTCATTATTCGTCATGATTTTCTTTCACAAGTTGTTTTCAATACGTAGACGAGCGGAAAGCTAAATCAGTTCCTTCAATTATCCGCTCCCTTGGTGTAATACACGATTATACGCATAACCGGATAAAAAAGAAACACTCGACCTGGATTAAGGTGTCTTCAGCACGACTGCATGGTCGTTAATGAGAAGCGTCCAGCACCTCTGCCCGTTTCAGCTTTTTAACCTCAAAAGGGTTTCTTTTTGTTTTTCATCACCTACTCCATACCCATTCATTGGTAAAATTGGATTATGGGACAGATTTCTGTTGACAAAACCGGGCCAAAAGCTTTTTTCCTGGCGCCTGATGGTCAGTTTTCAGCCTTTGATCCGGAACACGACCAGCTGTGGACATTGAATTTAGACCCGCCCGATTCCTGCCCCTTTCACCTCCAGACAACCTTTCATTTGCGCGCCAGATCCATGCGCGTGTTCCCCAATCTCATCGTTGGGCATCACAGGTTGAATAAAAACACCGATTTCAGCTTGCCGCCCACGGTTAGAGATTATTCTCCCAGCAGCATCAAAATTGAGTATAACTTCAACCATCAGGTGCTCCTGCACTTCTGCAGTTTCATTCCTGAGCCAAACGTCCTGGTCGGCGCGCTCTTTCTGAAGAATATCAGCAGTCAACCCTTATCCTTAACGGCAGAAATGGCTGCTATCCTGATCCCCATGGCTCAGGGGCGTCCCATCCACCCGGACACCATCGGGCACAATCATGTCCTTGTGGGACAAGCAGAAGAACTTTTCCCGCTCCTGTTTATGTGCGGCGGACCGACCGGCACCAGCAACCCCTACCCGGCGCTCCATGTCCCTCTTGCCCTGTCGCCAGGTCAATCCGAAGACATTCAATGGGTGTTGGCGTCAAAAACATCGCAGGACAGCTCTTACGAGGTTGCCCGCCAATGGGTGGCGCAGGATTGGCGCCGGGATTACCAAATCCACACAAAAGCCCACCAGAAGAAGATGATCACCATCACGACCGGACAGCCCGATTGGGACACGGCGTTTTACCTGGCACAGGTCAATGCCCGGTCACATCTCGTCACCCCCGACCCATCCGACCCTCAAACCATCACCATCCGCCCCCGCCTGACAGATGATTCAAAAAATGCCCATAATATGAGAAACAAGCATCCTGAACTGACCCTGCTGGATGCCTTGCATTTATCCCAGGCTCTGCTTCCAGCCCACCCGGAGCTTTTCGCCAGGCTGCTTGAAGGTTTCATCACCCACATCGACGATCAGGGTTGCCTATGTACTCAAGGCTCCCAGGAAATCATCTCCACAGCCGCCAATGAGTGTCCGCTTCTGGCCAATTTGTGCTTGATGCTGTATGAAATCAATCCGGAGTTTGTATCTTTGCACCGGGTTTTCCCGCACCTGCAGCGTTTTTTCGACGTCGGTTGGTATAAAAACGCCAGACCGGAGCATGCAGAGCTTCCCACATGGGAGGCGCCGGAACAACTCCAGCTTGACACCGGGTTATTCAATTTTGATATTTGGAGAGAAACCGGCATTGGCCTGGATATTCACAGCGCACACAGCCCAGCCCTGGTAGCAATGCTGCTTCGAGAAGCTGCTGCGCTTAAAAAAATCACCCAGATCCTCGGCGACCGGTCTGCTCGCAATGGCTATGACCGTTGGATAAAAAAATTACAGGAGAAAATGATTTCTCTGTGGGACGATCCCTGTAAGGTTTTTGGTTACCAGGATGCTCACACCCACAAAAGCCCATCACGTGAGCTGTATTACCCCGGGCGAATCCAGGACAGGGTAAATATCAGCAAACACTTTTCACAACCCCAACGGCTTCAAATCAACCTGTTTACCGCGGGAAAAATTCCTAAAGCCCCACTGATAAGCCTTGAAGGGGAAAATTCAAAAGGCGAAATGATAACCGAGCTGATCGAAGCGCCAGAGGTGTTTTGGGTTATCAATCGGGCGCACATCACCACCCGGCAGATTTTTTCAACCCTGGATCACATTTGTTTTAAGGGTTTCAACCCCGATGACCGCTTTTTGATCAAAACAGCCGATTATTCTCAGACCGATATAAGCTGCCTCCTTCCCATTTGGTCGGGCAGCATTCGCGCCGATCACCTGGCGCTGATGTTGGAAAATATCATCGACAGTCGGTCGCTATGCGGTGAATTTGGCATCCCTGAAACCTGGCGCTGCAGGCACCCCCTGCCTGATGGTTTATCTACGCCTGTCAATATCCAGTGGAATACGCTGATCATCGACGGGCTGGCCAGAGAAGGCTTTTCTAAACAGGCAATGACCTTGTTTTCGATGTTGATGATCCCGATCTTGCGAGGATTGAAGGAATTTTCCGGGTTTTACCCGCGCTTTGATGATAAGACCAGCCTTCCCATCGGCGCGGCGAATACGATCGCCGGGTTAGCACCGGTTGGTTTGTTTTTAAAAATTGCAGGCGTCAAACTGCTCAGTCCGGACCGGGTTGCAATCTGGGGAGAAAACCCCTTCCCCTGGCCTGTGGAGGTAAGCTGGCAGGGACTGGGTGTCCGCAAGGAGGGCTCGGAAACACAGATTATCTTTCCGGATGGAACACAATATCACAGCGGGTCGACCAAGCCTCGGATTATCACTAGTAAAAGAAGCTGACAAAGGCACTGCCCACCCGTCGAAGACTGTCTCATCGCTCTCCCTTTTCCCCGGGACTGGAGTTTGATTTCCGGTTTTTATCTCCTATAATTAACGGGTAACGTCAATTTTAACATAACGAAAGGACTGTCTTATGGCTGAACGCGTGGTTGTTTACCAGGATAAAACCTATCGAACCGATTTTCGGGCTGCCGACCCCGGCGAGGATGACACCAGCGTCGTCGAACCCGTGATGCATCTTCATAACCTGACACCCTATGGCATGCTTCTGGCCAGCCTGGGCGCCTGCACGGCGATTGTGCTCAACACCTATGCCCACAACCACGGCATCCCGCTTCGTGGGGTCACCGTCGATACGTCCTTTGCGCGCGTGTTTGCCGACGATTGTGAAGATTGCGAGATAGATGATACATATGAAGAGGTCATCCGCGAAAAAGTTGATTTTGAAGGCGATTTAGATGAGTCCCAGCTCAGGCGCCTGCACCAGGTTGCTAAAGCTTGCTCGATCAGGCGATTGCTCGAAAATGGCATTCATGTGATATCCGAATAGCCCATTCTTGATTGTTTAGGAAATAAAATGAAATTTCATGAATTAAAACACGCCAGCGGGGCTTTGATGACGGATCAATACCAGTTGACCATGGCGCAACTGTATTATCGTATGGGATTACACGAGACAAAAGCACAATTCGACCATTTTTACCGCAGCAATCCCGATTATGGCTTCCATAAAGCAGGTTATTGCATCAATGCTGGTCTGGATTCAATCCTCGATTGGCTTGACCAGGTGGTTTTCGGAAAAGAAGAGATTCAATACCTGCGATCACAAAAAAGCTCATCAGGACGTCAGCTCTTTGGAGATGACTTTTTACACTGGCTGAGCAATGACTTCAACGCAAAATCCATCAACCTGTATGCCATCGCTGAAGGCAGGGTCATCCATCCCAATGTGCCCATCCATGTGGTAGAGGGTCCCCTGGCCGTCGGACAGATCATCGAAACCGGACTGCTGAACATCGCCAATTATCAAACGCTGATTGCAACCAAAGCCGCACGCATCAAGCAAAGCGGCCGCGGCCAGGTTTTGTTAGAATTTGGCCTGCGTCGTGCTCAAAGCCTGGGTGCTATCGCTGGCGCGCGTGCCGCACTCATCGGTGGCGCCGATTTTTCCTCCAACGTGGGCGCATCACACATCTTCGGTTTCACACCCAAGGGTACCCACGCCCACAGCATGGTCCAGGTATTTTTGGGCATGGGTGAGGGTGAACTGGCTGCTTTCCGTGCTTATGCTGAGATTTACCCCGATGACTGCCTGCTGCTGGTAGACACCATCGATACCATCCAATCCGGAGTTCCCAACGCCATCCGGGTCTTTGAAGAGCTCAAGCGCAAAGGCCACCGACCGGTAGGCATTCGGCTCGATTCCGGAGACCTGGCACACCTGAGCATCCTGGCGGCAAAAATGCTCAATGACGCCGGCTTTCCTGATGTCTCCATTGTGCTCTCCAACGACCTCGATGAGCTGGTCATCTGGCAGATCATCACCCAAATCCAGGAAGAAGCCGAGTACTACGGTGTCGATCCAAATCATCTGCTCAAACGCTTAACTTATGGCGTTGGCACACATTTAATCACCTCAACCGGTAACTCAGCCCTGGATGGCGTCTTTAAACTGGTGGCCATCAACCAGCAGGGAGAATGGATCCCCACCCTGAAGATTTCTGAAAATGAGGCGAAAACCCTCAACCCGGGCAATAAACGCGCATGGCGAATCTATGATCAACGTGGAAAAGCCACCGCTGACCTGGTTGCCTTGCATGACGAAGATATTTGCAATCAATCTTCACTTGAATTGCGCCACCCCACCATGGCTACCAAACGCCGTCTGCTTGCCCGGGATGAAATTGATCGTGTTGAAAGATTGCTGGAGCCGGTCATCATGTCCGGACGCAGGATCTACACAACGCCCACCTTCGAACACATGCGGGCATTGCGCCAGGCTGATATCGACCTTCTTGATCCGGGTGTGCTGCGGATCATGAACCCACATATTTATCATGTTTCGCTCTCCAAAAAACTCTGGGATCTGAAGCAGTCTCTGATCAAAAAAGCCAGGGAGTAGAACACAGCTTACGGATCCCCTGATGCAGCGAAAATAATCGGTAGCGTTAAGAACCCGCCGTCCTTTTTCTTTCGCAAAACAAGGCTGAAAAGAGCTTAACGATCTAATTCCAAATATTTCGCGCACCTCCCAGGTGAGAGGTGTACCAGTATTTTTCCCCTGATTCAAGCCCCAACAAGACCCATTGCAGCTCAACCGCCTGGGCATAAAAACGCGCTCGCCCCAATATCTTCTGCAGGTCAGGGTAGGTCCTCTCGAATTGCGATACCAGGGACTCGCCATAGTAATTCAACAAGCTCCCCAGGTCAGTCGCTGGATCACCCAAGCCAGCCACACCAAAGTCGATCACGGCGGTCAACCGGCTCCTGTCAGGATCGTAAAGGATGTGATACGGCGCCAGGTCGCCATGTACCAGAACAGGATCAAAATTGAAGAAATCCAAATTCGTCAAAGCTGGATTGAACAGGTCCTCAACCCATTCGATCTGGTGTGAAAGCAGCAGGGGGTAAATCTGGTCAACCACACGGTCGTAGATCTCGAACCAGGTTTCCCTTGTAACCGGTGCGTAACTATGCAGCACATCCCAATCCAATTCTCCAGGATCAACATGGTGCAGTTGATATAAAAAACCGCCCAGTTGGTCGCTGTAAGCCTGCTTGTCGTTTTCCTCCGCTCGTTCCCAGACCTGGCGCAAAAAGTGTTCACCAACCAGGTGCTGATAAACCAGCACCCCATCTTCATGGATTACCGGTTTAGGTACGGATAGCGGCAACCTTGGACCCAGAAAAGACATCAGGCGATCCTCGTTTTCCATTAATTCCCTGGCCCAGTTCGATTTGACGAATCGAAACACCCACTCGTTGTTGACGATCAATACATCATTAATCAAACCTTCCTGGTGAAGTTCATACGCCGCAATTTCCAGGTCGGGCATCACGCTATGGATACGCTCATACCAGTATTTAAGCTGATCAGGCATATCATCCTCCAATCCTTATCTCTGTTATAGTAGATAATCAGGTTAAAAAGCAAGATCTTTTTTCGAAGGATTGGCGGCAGATTGTTAATTCGTCCGGGGTGAACTTTCCACCCGGGAGAAAAGGGGGGTGTTTTTCTTTCTTTCGGGTTGGGCAGAGCTTATGATTATTCCCCGGATTGATGGGTCCGCTGTTTGATTTTTGGCAGGATCACCTGGTGAATCAGCAAGATCAACCCTGTTACGCCAAACGCCACGCCAAACACCAGCAAGGAGCTGCCGATGTTATTCATCAAAGTCGGGTCAATCAGCATCACGATAGCCAGGGATAACATCAACATCCCGCCCAGCAACTTGAGGATGCGGCCATACTTTTCTTCCATTTTTGACTTCCTCAGGGTAAACACAGCGGTAAGGAAGATCGCCAGTTCATCCATCTGATACACCAGCATATAAACCAGCAGGAAACCCAAAAACGCCAGTCCAGTGACCTCATGAACCACGAGTAAATTTGTCCAGATCACTGGGAAACCGGCGGTGCAGGAGAATTCCACCAGGGAGACGCCTGCTGCTAAAACCACCGTGGCGCCGATCAACGCCCAAATATTTTCTTCAGCGCTCATAATCTTGCGTATGCCCTTGTAAATACCTGGTTTTTTCTCATCGCTGATCGTAAAAGAAACGCCCTCTTTGTACCAGAAATAATCCTTGATGTTCACCAGGGCAAAGAATAACGCAAACACAGCCACAATGAATTGAATCCAACCGGTATACCCGACAAAAGTGAACACCGTGAACAGGCCGCTAATGAACAGCGCATAAACAAAGCCTGTTACAAAAATGAACACCAAGCCAATGATGAGCACCTTTTTCCGCGAGCGGGTATTTAATGTGATCGCCAGCAGCAACGAAAGCACCCAGATCGAACAGGGATTAAACCCATCGACCAGGGCGATCAACAGGGTGCTCAACAACAGAGATTTATCAGCGAGGTTGACCTTCCCGATGAAGGGCAAATTAATAATCAATTCTTCCTGATTCGGTTCTTGCAACTCAGGCTCTTGTATCTCCGGCTCTTCCAGGATTGGGGGGGCTTCGGGCAGCGGTTGCTCGGGGAATGTCCCCGGCGGCAGAATATTGACGCCATGATCGACACAATCATTCACCAGGCAGTACTGGATTTTTTGTAAGATTTCCCCCTGGATTGCTTCGGTAAAACCAACCCAGTACTGGTTTCCGATGAAGGTTGTCGGGACGTATGCCGGTTCAAAGCCATGCACAGCAGCAAATTCGACGAAAATTTCCCGATCTTCAAGGTTGTAGTAGACCTCAAATTCATGGATGACGATGCGCTCATCTTGCTCTGACAGGCTGATTAAGAATTCACGAGTCATGGCGCAATGCGGACAACCTTCGCCTTCAAAGAAGTAAACATTGACCGTGTTTCCCTCAGCCGAAACCGGCAGGATGGACAATGCCACTAGCGGAGCTGAAATGATCAATATGGCCACGAAAAGTTTGACCAGGACATTTTTTATGTTCTTAAACATAAACACACCTCAACTAGCGATTATATTCCATTTTCAATCGCTGTGAAACAAATTAATTCGGGTCATGCAAAATCCGGTCGGGTTGCTCTTTTTCTTAAAACGCCCTGGGTAAGCCTGCTGGTGTCTTGATTTATTTCCTTTCGTCTGATGAAAAACATGCAGGTACAATAAAGTTTATCAACACCTGTACGAATAGGAGTAAAAGCCATGTCTCTTTCAGTTTTCGTCACCCGCCACCTGACTCCCCTTGCCGAAGAAAAACTGAACATATTTTGCACGCCCGAATACTGGCCGGAAGACACTCCCCCGCCCTATGAAATCTTGCTGGAAAAGACCCATCATGTCGCTGGGTTGATCTGCCTTCTGACCGACGCCATCGATGCCCGGTTGATCAACCAGGCTGAAAACTTGAAGGTTATCAGCCAGGTGGCCGTCGGGGTGGATAACATCGATCTGCAAGCCGCAGACTCGCGCGGCATCCCGGTGGGTCATACCCCTGATCTGCTGACCGATGCCACCGCTGATCTGACCTTTGCGTTGATCCTGGCAGCAGCCCGTCGGCTGGGTGAAGCCATCGATTACGCCCGTTCAGGTCGCTGGCAAACCTGGGGACTGACCACCCTCCTCGGCGAGTCCGTTCACGGCGCCACCCTGGGGATCATCGGTATGGGGCGCATCGGGCAAGCCCTCGCTCGACGGGCACAGGGCTTTGAGATGCGCATCCTGTTCACCGACATAAGCGGTCATCCCGAACGTGAACAGGAGTTCGGGGCAACACGGGTGACTTTAGAAACACTCCTCAAAGAATCTGACATCATCAGCCTGCATGTGCCACTAACACCTTCTACCGCAGGGATGATTGGCGCCGACCAGTTAAAAAGTATGAAACCACACGCCGTCCTGGTCAACGCTGTCCGCGGCCCGGTGATCGACACCGATGCGCTGGTACTGGCGCTGGAAACCGGTCAGATCGGGTATGCGGCCCTGGACGTGACCGACCCCGAACCCCTGCCGCCAACGCATCCCCTCTACAAGCTGCCCAACGCGCTGATCCTGCCCCACATCGGCAGTGCAACCCGCCCCACCCGAGACCAGATGTCCCTGCTGGCAGTCGACAACCTCATCGCTGGATTGCAAGGCAAACCTCTTCCCAAAGCCGTTGCGCAATCAACAGGACGGCGATAAATTCCAGACGATCGCCAGCCGACTTATCCACTTTAGCTGCACGGATTAATGGCTTATAATTCTTGTTGATTAAATATCTGTATTCGGATTGTTGATACCTTTAAAAAACCACTACCATGCAATTAATACGAGACCATCAACCCGACCCCGTTAAGGAAACCACCTTCCGTACCGCGCTGATCATTACCCTGGTTGGAAATGCCGTTTTAGTCGTTGGAAAAGGCGTCGCTACCTACCTTACAGGCAGCGCTGCCCTGTATGCCGACACTGCGAATTCAATTTCTGATCTCATTTACTCAGCCGCACTGGCATTTGCACTCAAGGCGGTGCTTCGTCCCCCTGATTTATCACACCCGCAGGGCCACGCCCGTTTTGAACCGATGGTCGGGCTGGCGATGGCTCTGATGATGGGGATTTCTGGTTATGAAGCGCTGCGCTCATCCGTCAGCAGGTTCATTTCAGGGGGTTCTGCAATCGAACCCGGGCTGCCCATCCTGGTTCTATTAGCCAGCGCAGCCATCAAGACTGCCATGTTTGTGGTGATCAAGAATCTCGCTCAAAAATCGAACAGCCCGGCACTGCGCGTTTCTGCCAAAGATAACCTCAACGATGTGCTGGCATCGCTGGCAGCCTTCATCGGTATTCTCGGCTCCAGCACCCTGCACCCGCTGCTGGACTCATTGGCCGGTTTTCTGGTCTCCCTATGGATCGTCAGAGGCGCGTTTGATGCCGGGCGTGAAAACTTTGCCTACCTGACCGGCGCTGGCCCTGACGAGGTATTGCGCCAGAAGATCATCGACACAGCCCTCAGCGTCGATGGTCACCATAGCGTCCATCATATGATCTGCGAATATGTCGGCCCCAAACTGGCTGTCGATATACACATCAATCTGCCCGGTGACGATACTTTAGATGAAGTTCACGATATTTTAGATCGGATCATCGAAGCTTTAGAGAACCTGCCCGAAGTCGACCGCGCCTATGTTCATGTGGAACCGAATGAAGATGATCAGGAATTGGGTGATCAGGAAGCAAGCGATTAGGAATTAGGAATCAGGAATCAGGCGCCCGGGCCATTTAAGGGTTCATTAATACAGTTAGCTACCCACTACCAGCTACCCACTACCAGCTACCCACTACCAGCTACCCACTACCTACTACCCACTACCCACTACCTACTACCAACTACCTACTACCCACTAAACACCACATACTGCCATAAAAATCGCTCGATCGCCTGATAATACGCCCGACGGGTCACCGCCTGGCGAAAACCATGACCTTCATCGGGATACAGGTGATATTCATGCGGCACTCCCTTTGCCCTGAGCGCTTCCACGATCTCCTCCGCCTGGTTGGGGGTCACCACCTTATCCTCCCCACCCTGAAAAATGATCACGGGATCTTTGATCTTATCAGCATGAAACACCGGCGACCAGGCATGATATTTTTGTGCCGCTTCTGGCAGGGGACCGACCAGCGAATCGGTGTAACGCGCTTCAAATTTATGCGTATCCATCGCCAGGGTGAACAGGTTCGTCACGCCATAAGCACAGATTCCGGCTTTATACAACCCGGGGAAGCGGATCAGCGTATTGAGGACGGTATAGCCGCCCGCGCTGCCGCCTTTAATCACCAGTTTACCCGGGTCGCCCAGGTTCTGATCAACCAACGCCCGGGCTGCGCCGGCTGCGTCAACCACGTCCAGGTCGCCCCAATTGCCGCGCAGCGCTTCGCGGTAGGTTCGTCCGTACCCCGTACTGCCGCGATAATTGACCGCCAGGTAACCGTAACCCCGATTGGTAAAGAACGCCGCTTCCAGGTCGTAACCCACCATAACGCTGCTGGTCGGTCCGCCATGGATATGTACAATAACCGGGGGTAAACCCTTTCCCTGGAACAGACTGCTGGTGGGCGGGGAGTAAATCCCGTACACGGTGGCGCCATCTTCATCGGTCCATTGGATTTCATAAGGCTGTGGTAAATCAGCCAATGGGATCGCTTCGCTTGTGCTGCGCTGGTGAACCTGGAGGCTTTCTTCAGATTTGCTGATCACCTGTAAGGAGATAGCAGGCGAGCTGGCGACCAGGGCAATCGCTCCATCGGTTCGGACATTGGGCTGGCTTAACAGGGTGTACGGCTCAAAATCCACGCCAGTAATCATGCCTGTGTCCACATCTACCTGGTTAAGCACGGTCACACCCGACCGGGTCTGCAGGAAGAAAATCCGGTCACTGTGCGCTGACCAGGCCTGCACCACCAGGCCCTGAATCCAGGCGGGTTTCAGCAGGGTGGCGTTATCGACCAATACCGATAATTCGCCAGTTTCCAGGTTTCGTAGCACAAGTTGATCCCACTCACCCTGGTTGCTAAAATAACTCAGGTAGCGTCCATCCGGAGAGAAGGCCGGCTGCAAAATGGGGACATCATCGTCACCGGCCAGGTGCTGGGCTGCCTTGATCCGCGGTGGGGTGCCCTCCAGAACAGCAGTCATCAGCCGGGTTCCATCCCAGGGCATGTTGGGGTGATCCCATTCAATCCAGGCAATCGCGCTGCCATCCGGATGCCAGGCCGGCTGCATGTAGAAATCCGCACCCTGGGCCAGTTTGACCGACCAGCCCACCCCCGCGGTGTCCACCACTGCCAGCACGTCTGCGCCCTCATACGTGTGGATGAAAGCCACCCAGCGGTTTCCGGGCGAGAGCTGGGGCGCTGCCGCGCTGCCAAAAGCTGGCGTGATCGGTTCAGGGAAACCCACACCCAGCGAGCGCCGGTAAAGCCGCCCATCGCTGGCAGCAAACACGACCAACCCATCCCGAATGGTGAAATCTCCGCCGCCGTAGCCCACACCGCCGCGCACATTCAACGCGCCAGAAAGCTCGTAGGCTGCCTGTCCAACAGGCTGTGCCATCAGCACGCCCTTGCCTGCACGCTCCTCGCGCCACACCAGCGTCTGACCATCTGTGTCCCATTGGGGATCTGTTAAACCAATCGAGGCAGCCATCAAATCCGACGTAATTTGACTTTTCCACAAACCAAAGGCTCGTAAGATCCGTTTGTTGTCTTTCATCATCAGGTTTTCCTTTCACTCGCATTAATTTAACCGATCAAAAGGCCAGGTGTTCACCGGCTCGTCTTCTGCCCCAGGGACAATATTGGGGTAAAATTGACTGGTGTTGCCAGATCAGATCCGCGTTCTGGCACGCTGATCAAATGTCTGTCATTATTATACTATTATCATGTATCCCCTAAAAAGGATTAGAGTGAGGAGCGTATGCAACGTCGAAAAATATTGACCTTCATCTTCAGCCTGATGTCCTTGCTGATCCTGTCCAGTTGTAACGCCAGCAAAGAAACAGCGGATTGGAAGGTCTTCCGCATCGACCAGGAACCCGCTCTTAACATCGAGTTCCGCCTTCCCCCGGGCTGGTTGGTCGATTACGCGCCCAACCGGGACAATCCAGGTCAATGGGAGGTGACCCTTGTGCCACCCAAATGCACACCAACGCAGGAAGTCGTATTTCAGAATAATTGCATTACCCTCGTTGCCCATATCAAAGAAGAATCGACCTTCAACAAAGAAGCCTTCGTCGAGCTCACCAGCAGCGACATCCCCCTCAGCATTGATGGGAGCAAATCTGCCCTGTATTTAGGTCTCGAACCCTTCCGGGTGAACCGCATCAAAGTGGAGCGCTTCAACCACCTGATCGAGTCTGTAAATGGCGATGTGCATATGTCTACTTATTTTTTCGAGACCGACAGCGCCTATTTTATTTTTATCACCAACTTCCCCTACAACCAGGCAGAGAACGAAACCCTCGATAATTTCGGCTTGCTGGTGAAGAGCTTGAAAACGACCCGCTGAATGGCGCGCGCCTTGCCCGGTTTTTTTATTGACGTTGACAGCAGAGGGTGCTACAATACAAACTTGAAGATGGGCGTGTAGCTCAATGGTAGAGCAGTGGCCTTTTAAGCCATTGGTTCAGAGTTCGAGTCTCTGCACGCTCATTTAGCTATATATAGCAGTTCATCATAAGTCACCCCCACATATAGGGGTGATTTTGGTTTAAACTCCACATAAAATTAGAAATATCGATAGTCCATAGGTTTAATTAAACCAGGAATAAACTCTGGTTAATCTAACCTTTGCAAGCATCCACCTGTTTGGTTTTTATTCAACCAGGAAACATGGTTTTTTCTGAACAGTGATAAATCACTAAAAACAATCTAACCCGGTTTTAATTTATCTGTGTTCAGAAAACTTTCTAATTCTTTGTTATAATTTTATATTAAGACCATTAGAAAGGGAGTGTTTATCTTGGCGACTTTAACTGAAGAAGATATTAAGCTTCGTTATATTACGCCAGCATTAATAAAAGCCGGCTGGGTCTATGAACAGATCTTTATGGAACCCTTCACTAAGGGGCAGGTCATCGTGCGCGGGAAAACTGTCAAGCGGGGCGTTCGAAAGAGAGCAGATTACATAATTACAACATCTAATACCAAGTAGCCGATCGCTATCATTGAGGCAAAGGATGCTAGCCATTCAACCAGCGAGGGGGAGGGCTGCCTGACTGGGTATGGGGAACAGAATTAACTATACACGTCGTATTGACATGGAAACAAGGCATGATTGGAGTAAGGTCGGCAAGCTGGAGAAACGGAGCTTCTCTGGCGAAGCGACATTGACGCCGAAAATGTTGAATAAGATGAAACAGGCTGGATTTATGATTTCCAAATCCACGCTGTGGAATAATGTTTCTCTTATTCTAGTTTTCCAAAATGTGTTTCAACGAATCAAAAATATAAAACGAAATTGCTCGAATTTTTTCATAATACACATCCAGATATCTTTTAGTAATTCTTATTCGATTATCTTCATATGGCACTTTAGGATGGTTGGAAAAGAATGTTGGTGGAGCAAAAGAATTATTGTGAATAATAAAATTTCGAATTTCTCGAAATTCGTTAACATCGTTATAATTAGTTGTTTCTAGCTTACCATCAATATATATTGGGGCTTCATAAATATTGACATTATTAGCAAAATTTTTCTTCAGAAATACGATTCTGGAATGAATCCCCTCATGGCTTTGCTCTTCCTTACTAAGCAGTATTGCTAAGATATGTTCTGCCAAGCTATTAATATCTTGAAAATGATTTGAGTGCGTAAAAATATCAAGAAAACTAATTCCTTGCCTCCCGTTTTTATCTTTACATATGACTAATTTCGGATGTGTTTTAAATAATTCCAAAATAATTGCATTTAAGAATTCTTCAAAAGCTATCCAGATTAATATAAAGCAACTTGAAAATAATTTATATTGAGATTCTTCAAATACATTCGTAAAATTCCCAAGTCTTTGAAATTGAGATAAGATAAAATGTTCATGGCCTTCAAAGGGATTAAGATTTTCTTCTTGTGGAAATTTTACATAATTCTCAAGATCTTTTTTATCTTCGTCACTCTCATAATATTTTTTAATTTCCTCGTCCAAGGCATCGCTTTGAATGCTAAATATTTGGTCACTTATGTCTGGCAATCTATCTAGGGGTAAATTTTGGCATTCTGGGGGATAAATTAGATAAAGCGGCTCAACAAGTGTTACATGTCTGATGTTCCCCAATTTAATTTGTTCTTTTAATTCATCAATTGTTGTTTCCTCCTTTTCTGCGTAATCATCAATTGTTATCCACTTGCATTGTTTCGCAAAATCATCATTAAATTCATCAACATTTAAGTCTTGAATTATGTCTGTTGGAGGTTTGATGTAATCCTGATATATTGAGAAATTTTTATAGAATTGTAGCTCGCTAATATCATAAGAAAACATAGTAACAGATGCAAAATTACCTATGTATTTTAACTCGTCGGCAAATTTCTTATAAATATCTTCAAGTGAATTCATCATGTCTCCTCATGAGTTTTAGAATTAAATAATTTAATTATTATTTATCAATTCGAGTGAAAACTCATTTGCAATTATAAACCATTATAATCATTACTAATCAAGAACAAAGAGAAAAATCTAATCAAATAATCTAATCCAACGAAAAAATTAATTTATTAGAATCGCATAACGATTTTGTTGGATGGCAACGTTGCTAAATGTTAAGATCAATATTTATCTATTGGATTTTTATATGAAGCTGGCTATTGATCCATGAGTTTCATGTGTTTCGATAATATCCTCATCAACCATTTGAATTTATAATTTGCATCTCAAGGCTTGAATACTCCAAAATCTCATAGATATCTCTTTCATAAATCAGAATCAACCACAGTGCTGAAGCCCTAATGGGCTACCTGCACATCCTAATATGTCTGAGCAAGATGCCGCCTGTGAACCTGTAAATCTATATGACCCATCAGTTTCTGCAAGGAATAAATATCTCCACCATTGCGCAGGAAATTTAGGACAAATGCTCCTCTAAAATCATGGGGGGTAGGTTTTTCGATGTCAACTTCTTCTGCTCTCCGACGAAGAATTTGATTCAAGCCCCAATAAGTTGGCCTGCTTTGAGTGTTAATAACCCACAATGCTACCTCTTCTTCTGCATTATTATCCTTTGTACGAGATTTAAGATAAGCCCGCAAGGCTCTCTTAGATTTCTTCCCAAGAAACACTGTTCGTGGCTTTCTCCCTTTCCCATTACGAACAAGTACGCTGCCAACTCTCAAGTCGATATCATCCAGGTCAACAGCGCAGACCTCCGCAGCCCGTGCGCCAGCATCCAGCAGAAACAAGAACAGGGATTTATCGCGTCAATCATAGAAATCCTTTGTGATACAGGTTGAAATTAGTTTTTCCACCTGGTCAATAGTGACGGGTTCTAGCGGTTTTACAGCAATCTTGGGTGGTTTGACCTTTCTAATAAGATTCTTCCAATCATCTGGCTCTACTTCTTTCTCCCACCACAGCAAGTAAGTTTTCAGCACCCTATAGCACGCATTGACTCCACCAGGATTATGTCCCTTTTCTCTTAACCAGATGAGATATCCTCGAACGATTTTTTGGGGTAATTTGCACAATGTGGTCCACAACAATCAACTCGCAGTATTTATGGAACAACGTCAACTTTGACTTATAAAAATGCAATGTTCCAGGAGACATGTTCTGAAATTCCCTATCCATTAGGAAGGATTCAGCCCATTCGATGATGACATCATCCCCCAATATTTCTATATTAAGCCATTGGTTCAGAGTTCGAGTCTCTGCACGCTCATTTTGTGCTTAAGGTGAATTGTGAATAGTAAGTCAAGGGGATGGGTATTTACTGAAGGACAACAGAAATCAGCGATGAGCGCTAAAGAATAGCATACACAAACTCCGCCTGAGACAATTTTTTAACCCGTATTTCTGATATACATCTAACCGGAAAACCGTTCAGCTTAATTCCGCTGTATGCTCACCGCGATATTATCTGCGTGGTCACTGATACGCTCCAGGTTGCGCAGAGTTTCTGTAAAGATGATGTTCGCTGAAGGCGAGCAGGTTCCTTCCTCCAACCGCTTGACGTGCCTTTCGCGTGCCAGGGAATACAGTTTGTCAAATTCACTTTCTGACTGGCAGACTTTCTTCGCCAGTTCTTTATCGCTTTCAGAAAGAGCTGTTAACGCATCTGAATAGGTGTTATGTGCAAATTTCCATAAAAATGTAAGCTCATTAATCGCTTCATCAGAAAAGGAGATCTCTCCCAGCATGCGTTCCTGGGCAAATTGTGCTATGTCTTCCGCCATGTCTCCAACCCGCTCAATATCAATCAACAGGGTCTTGACCTGGAAACAACGCCGTTGTTGCTGGTGGCTCAGATCGGCAAACATTAATGTGTTGATAAAATGATCCAGCTCATGGGCGATCGGGTCAATCAACGCTTCCTCCATTTCCAGCACCTTTTCCGCCTTCTCCTCGTCTTGCTCAATCAGCGATTGACAGCTCAACGCCATCATCTCTGCTGAGAGCTCTCCCATCCGGTGAAGCTCACGGTTGGCTTCAGAAATCGCCACAGAGGGAACCGCATGCTGGTTCTCGTCAATATAGATCGTCTTCTTGTCCTCATCTTTCTCATCTCGTTCTGGTACGATCCGTTTGACCAGGCGGGCAATTTGTCTAATAAATGGAAACAAGAGGATACTGACGATCAGGTTGAAGGCAGTATGAGAATTAGCAATTTGCCTTGGTAACACTGAGGAGGTTTTTTCCATCAGTGCAGCTAACGGCATAATAAATGGTATAAAAAGAAGCACACCGGTGGTATTGATGATGATTTGCGCCAGCGATGCCTGGCGGGCAGTTGATGAGAGTCGCACCGAAGCGATTAACCCTGTCACACAGGAGCCGATATTTGCGCCAAGAATGACGCTGATAGCGCCCGGCAAGGTGATCACATTGCTGATGCCCATCGCAACCGTCAGACTGGTCACTGCCGTACTGCTCTGCACAACCCCGGTCAACAACGTGCCGCCCAAAATACCCCATCCAATATTGGTATCCAGGTGCAAGAGCATGTTCGATACCCAGGGAATCGCAACCAGATTATCCAACGCACTCGACATCGTCCCCATGCCAACAAAAACAATGCCCAATCCCATTAATAATTCGCCGAATTTCTTCCAGTCACGCCTTGGGAAAAATTCGAGAAAGATAAAGCCGACAATCAAGAGTAACAAGCGAAAATTGCCAATATCAAAAGCGACAACCTGGGCAGTCATCGTCGTACCAATTTCCTGTCCGAGCATTACAGCAATGGATTGTTCAACCGACATCAGGTTGGCATTAATCAGGCCAATCATCGTCACCATGATCAAACCCGAGCTCTGCACGAGGGCAGTTGCCAACGCACCAATCCCTGCGCTGTGTAAATGGTTGCTGGCCACGCGCTCCAGCCATTGTTGGATCTTTGCACCAGCCAATTTTTCAATGCCTGAACTGAGCATTTGCATGCCAAAAAGGAACAGGGATAAGCCAGCCAGGATCTGAACAACACCTAACATAAACACGTCCTAACCATTAATGGGTTCGAAGATAGAGTCTTGCTGGTCGGAAAATTCGGTCTTTGAAGATCAAATACCATGGTCATTTGATGTTGTGGCTGAAGAAAGCTGAAGCCGAAAACAAAGTCCGTTTCTCTCAATCGTGATGCTATTAAGCACAAAAATCATACCATACATTGGTTTATTTATCGCTTGGGATTTGCTGAGAAGATTGCAGGAACCTGCCACACATAAAAAACCCCGGGGTGTGATGAAAACAAACCAAACCACGGTTCACAAACTCACCTCCACCCTCCCTCTATCGGCCTTCACCGTCATTAATCGATCAGAATTACCCTTAATGCCGAATGCGGGTGCATGATTCTGCGCGAAAGCATTGTGACCCACCCACCGTCCATACATTAAAAACTCATTGGGGTATTTCGTATTAACCGCCCCTCTGAGGTGTGAAGGACGGATCTTACATATTGGCCTGGGCTTGAATCGATCTTAATTTTTTAATCAGGCGCGATGAACTTCGTTAATCGCCTCAAACAAGCGTAGCCCGGCGATCTCCCAATTCAATTCTGCATCAAATCTTTCTCGTGCAGCCTGGCGAAAGCGTTTATAGCGTTGCTTGTCTTCTATCAACCTGAGAATAGCTTCTGCGTAAGCAGCAGGCGGGCTGTTTTCAGGCAGCACCAACCCTGTTCTTTCGTGTTGAACCGACGTTGACAAGCCACCTGCCGCATTGGTAATTGTGGGCAAGCCAAACCCTGCTGCTTCACTGATCACAATGCCCGCTGAATGAAACCTGGAAGGGTGAATCAGCAAATCCGCCAACTGGAAGAATTCAAAGTATGCTTTCATTTGTTGAGGATCTTCTTTTTCAAACACACCTTTAAACTTAACAAAATCCTGATCTTCTCCTGTTACCCCTACAAGCGTCAAGTTTGTTGGACAATTATTCTCATTCAAAATTCTAACCACCTCAATGGCGATATCAATTCCCCTGAGATAATATCGTTTCCCAACCAGGAGTAATTTCAGCGGTGAACCAATTTCTTTTTGAATAGAATCTTTTCCAGGAAGGGCGTCCGTGGGAATGTAAGCCGGAATCGGGAGAACCTGAACTTCAGCAGGATCTTTTCGATAGTGAGCAATAATATTGTCTGCACTTGCCTTGCTGAAAGTGATTAACCGATCACATTCCTGGATTGCTTTCGCCTCCCATTTTTCCATGATCATGAAACCCAATTTTGAGAAAAACGGCCATATTTTCTTCGTCCAGTTGACCGTAGAATCACACATGTAAACAAAAGGCCGGTCAATGTTGGCTTTGACAACAGGAGATGAATACTTGGAAAAGATGACGTCAGGTTGGACCTCAGCAATTGCCTGGTTTACCATGCGTCCTATCCTTTTCAAAGAAGAGGGATAATATTTAACAATTGGTTTTTTGAAAAGACCGCGATAAAGTCGAAAGATGACCCTTTCCACCAGGGTGGGTTGATCTTCAATCGGGCCAACTAAAAACAGATCAACCCCTGCTTGTTTTTTCAACATCTGAAATGCGCCGTAATCCGATCCGCTGTATTCATCTTGAATATTCGGATCCCAACGCCCTGCCAAATAAAGAATTTTCATAATCGAATTTGATATCTCCTCTCTGCAGAAGCATGTAGGTTGCTGCACACGGCTATCTTCGATAGTCGATAAGTATACCAGATTCAATTCGACAAAAACGTCGTCCAAAACCGCAAGCGATCGCTCTAAATTTTCAAAGCAAACAGCATCAAATAGGCGGCTCCAACCCAATTCTCATAATGGATCAAACTCCAAGCACCAATTTTTTTGGGGGGACACAATTACACGATGCGATCACGCTCACACCTTCTCCCCTGTCTGCTCATTATTCTGATCAGCTTGCTGGTTATTTTTTTATCCTGCGCCTGCAAAACCGGGTTCAGGCCCTGACCGCCCCACCCGGGTCCGGGCGAGCAGGTCAGCAGCAATGGCAGGTTTGGAGTGACCTTCAATCAGCCGATGGACACCCGTTCAGTCGAAGCCCGGTTCACAATTCCCCCCCGCTTGAGGGCAGCTTCACCTGGGATGGGCCAACCCTGTGGTTCACTCCCCTTCAGCAGCTCGACCCAAACCAGGTCTACCAGGTGGCCATCTCTGCCGGGGCGCAATCAATCCATGGTCACAAGCTGTGGAAGTCGAGCACCTGGCAAGCTTCAGTCCGGGAACCAGCTCTTCTATACCTCGTGCTGGATACCGACGAGGGTGGCCTGTACCGGCTTGATTTCAGCACAGGTGAGTCCGTAACAAGCAAGCAAATGAAAAGCTTTTTGGGAAGATCCGTAAGGATGGAATATTGACGAAAGCTATATCAGATTTGTTAACATAACAATTATTCCTGTTAGCCATGCATTCATTTAAAAAATCAGCCAAACATTACCCTTGACATGAGTTAAAAAGGATTATACAATATTATCGATAATGTTATCGTTAATATTAGCAATATCCTATTAAAGGCACAGTTACCATGCCGATTAGAGACAAAAAGAAATTCAATCGTCGAGTTGATTCCGCCTACAATGCCATTAAAATATCCCTTTCATCAGGAAAATTAAAACCCGGTGATTGGTTGCGCCAGATTGCTATTGCCGAAGAACTCGGCGTGAGCCAGGCCACCGCCCGTGACGCTCTGGATCAGCTGGTTATCGAAGGCCTTGCAGAAAGAATTCCTCGTAAGGGTGTACGAGTCCCTTTTATCTCTCCAAATGATTTGCGTGACATCTACGAACTACGCATCCTTTCGGAAGGTCTGGCATGGCAGGCGGCAGCCGAAAAAATCACCCAAAAAGAATTGAGCCAGATGCGTGATCTTCTCCCACTCACTGGAACCAGGGCCGATCCCGGATCCATAGAAATTGCCAGTCAGAAAAACATGGAGTTTCACCTGATCGCCATTCGAGCGAGTGACCGCTGGATCCTAACACGTTTGCTGTCACAGTTATTGAATCTTAATAATATGCGATATCTACTTGCTATCAGCTCTGAAGAGATGCGCATTCGTGACGGGCTGCAAAATATTCGTGATCATGAAGAGCTTCTCGATGCACTCCAAGATAGGAACACCATTCTTGTTCGAGAGTTAATTGAAAAACACATTCGCAGGTCCATGATCGATAGGTTGGCTTTGTTTGGAGAAAAAATCAATCCACGCTGAGTGACATAAAAAAGGAACACTAATGAAGCCGATGAAAATTACAAAAATAGAAATTTATAAAATTGGCTTGGAGTTTGTTACCCCTTTCAAAATTGCACTGGGCGTGGTAGCCCGGGGCGACGGCATCGCAGTCATCATTCGCACCGATGCCGGTTTATATGGTATTGGTGAAGCATGTCCATACTGGTTCATCACCGGAGAGACGCAAGCAATTTGTGTTGAATCTGGTAAATTGATTGCGAGATTCTTGCTCGGGAAAAATCCTTTAGAGATTGAAAGACATATTTCGGATATTAACGCCGTTTTAAAATTTAATAGCACTATCAAATCAGCATTTGATATGGCGCTTTTCGATATTGCTTCAAAATATGCTGGTATGCCGTTGTATGCTTTTCTAGGGGGAAAACAAGCACAAATCTTTACAGACTTCACAATTGGAATTGGTGAACCAAAAACCATGGCAGAAAAAGCATTATCTTACTTGGACAGAGATGCCAATTCGTTGAAAGTTAAACTGGGAACAACATGTGAAGAGGATGTAGCTCGAATTCGTGCTATCCGGGATGCTGTTGGACCTGATCTACCAATCCGCATTGATGCAAACCAGGGATGGAACACAACAACTGCACTATCTACCTTACATGCCCTGGCTCAGTTTAATATTGAATTTTGCGAACAACCAGTACCGTATTGGGACATAAACGCCCTAAAGCGCGTTCACGAGAAAAGTCCAATCCCAATCATGGCAGATGAATCTTTATTCGATCAACACGACGCCTTCCGCCTTGCAAACCTCAATGCCTGCACTTATTTCAATATTAAACTGGCAAAATCTGGGGGGATTAGCGGAGCATGCAAAATCAATGCGATAGGAGAAGCTGCCGGAATTCCCTGCATGGTCGGTGGGATGTTTGAAACCAGGGTCGGAATCAGCGCAGGAGCGCATCTCATTCTAGCTCGCGAGAACATTCGCTTTGCTGATTTAGATACCATCAACCATTTTTCTGAAGATCCTGTGATCGGCGGCGCTGTTTTTACGGGCAGTCGAGTGGATGTCCCGGATACACCAGGTCATGGCGCTGAATATGATCCCAGCTTCCTTGAGAAAATGGAAAAATTTATTGTTGAGTAATCCATATACCAAAAATCAATTCAACTATACAAAACAAAGGAAAAAGCTTATGAGTAAAAAAGTGTATTTCAGTTGGGGGCGCGTCATTTTGGTGTGTTTAATTGTTGCCTGTACAGAACTAATGTGGACGCTCTATAACACCTACGTGCCAATTTGGCTGCAAGCCGGTAATCCAAATTTCGACATGGGGTCACAATCTGCGACCATTGTCGGATTTGGCTTCGGAGCTACAGTCACAGGTGTGATCATGGTCATTGACAATATCGTCGGGTTATTCATCAGCCCATTGATCGGAATGATCAGTGATACTACCCAAAGTAGATACGGACGTCGCAAGCCCTGGATTATCTTCAGCATGCCAATCATGGTCATCGCATTTATCTTGATCCCGGTGTTTGTTATCGGCATTCCACATGAATTAAACGGGCAAACTGCCAAACTGTTAAAATATTTGATCCCTTTTATTATTTCATTAGTCGTTATGCTGGCTTCTTATGCGGTCATTCGCGCCCCATCTGAAGTGATCTTGTACGATATCACACCTTCCAAACATCGCTCAATGGCAAACGCAATTGCCAACTTCATCGGCTCAGGTTCTGGAGTGCTGGGCGCTTTAATCGGCGCAATGCTCTTTGATATCAACCCTGGATTGCCGTTTTGGATCGGTGCAATCCTTACTTCCGTAGTGGTTTCCCTGGTGGCTGTCAAAATTACAGAACCTCCCGTATTGAAACACGAAATGGAGGGTGCTAAGAAGTTGACGATTAAGGACACAATTAAGGAATTTCGTTCCTTGCCTAAAGAAAATATTCGCAGCTTAGTTTTCCTTTACCTGAGCTTGTTTTTTAGTTATTTGGCATTCGGTCAGATCGGATCATTCGCAAGTTCTTACGGTGTAACGGTCCTGAAAATGGATGTTGGAGCATCCGGTATGCTGTATGCTGTGGGCGGTGCGGCATTTCTTATCGGCACATTACCTACAGGGTATATCTTAAAATATATCAGCAGAAAAACTGCCTCCATAATCGGCTATATCGCTTTCGCATTGATGAGCCTGGCAATTTTCTTTTTTCCAGTACCCGGAGTTGTTTGGCCTGCTTTAGGGATCGGTGCGCTGCTCTGGTCTCTAGTGTGGGTACCTCAGGTACCTTTGATTATGGATGCAGTACCTGACGATCGATTACTCGGATCGCTTGAAGGTATTTCTGCAGCCACCCGAATGCTGGGCTACATTATCGGCCCATTAATTGGCGGTTTCGTCGTCGAGAAATTCGGTAACAACTACAGCAATATTTGGCTGGTTGTTCTGGTCGGTTCCGTACTGGGTATCTTGTCACTCTTACCAGTCACCAAAGGCGAGGTAAAACCCGAACCTGAAATATCCCAGTAACTGCAATTTTTTGCTAATAAGCAACTCCCGTGAGGGGGTGGGTTAATATCACCTCTTCATGGGTGTTAATTTCTTTTTCCAATGTGGAGAAAATATGAAAAACAATTATTCAATTCCCAAGGTAGAAGCATATATAGAAAACGCTTTACAGGATTGGCAAATCCCTGGTGCTGTTGTGGCATTGATCGATCGTGGTGAATTGGTTTCTGCACGGGGCTATGGGGTAAAAGAATTTGGGAAACCAGATCTTGTCAATGAAAAAACTCTTTTTAGCATTGGGTCTTGCAGTAAAGCCTTTACTGCTGCCGTAGTGGGTAGCCTTGTAGATGAAGGCAAACTTAAATGGGATGATCCGATTATCCAACATCTGCCTGATTTTAAAATGTATGACCCTTGGGTAACCCAGCATGTCACAATACGAGACATGCTAGCTCACCGTACTGGAACGATGCGCAGTATCCGCATTATGAATCGCGATCGGGTTTTTGATAGCGAGGATTACATCAGCAAAATGGAATACTTGCGCCCAATCGGTCATTTTCGGGGTCGTTTTTCCTATAACAACCCTCATTACCTTGTAGCAGGGCGGGTCGCCGAAGTTGTTACAGGAAAGACATGGAAAGACCTCGTTCATGAGCGTTTCTTCAGTCCACTTGGCATGACTGCTAGCGCTGCAACCTATCAGCAGGCAATATCAAGAAATAACGTGGACATTGCAACACCTCATACCAATCTAGATGGTGGTTTAGTTCCGGCTGAACTTAGGGTGCTTGATCCAGTTCAACCAATCCCATGGACAGATTTTGGTGAGAATTCTGCAGGCTCTATTCTCTCTAACCTGGAAGATATGATTTGTTGGCTGCAATTGCTGTTGAACGAAGGCAGTTACAACGGTGAGCAAATCCTTAGTCGGGAAACGGTGGCCGAAATGTTAGGCCCTCAAATTATCATCAAACCAACGGAATCCGAGATGGATCCACTGTTCGCCGTTGGCATCCAGACCAATCTCCTGGCCTATGGGTTAGGTTGGTATATTAATGATTATCGTGGTTACAAAATGGTCTTTCATCCTGGACAATTGCATGGCTTCGTTGCTGCGGTTGCTTTTTTGCCACAACTCAAGATTGGTGGCGTGATAATGATGAACACCTATCAAACCATGTTGCATGCTATGCTCGGTTATTATTTATTCGATGTGCTTTTGGGTGAGGAAAAAGATTACAGTGGCGATATGATCAAATTGATCCATCAATGGCGTACAGGTGCAGAGATAGGTGTTCAACAAATGCTGGCCAATCGTCCAGTTGAAGACCATAAACCACTTAATCTGGAACAATTTACAGGAACATATTCAAGTCCAATGTTCGGAGAAATTTCGATCAGCCAGGAAAATGATCAGTTGAAATACCAGTACGGTGAAACTTCGCTATTTATTGCAAATTTAGAACCCTGGGCGGGGCTGACTTATCTGGTAGATTATAAAAACAAGATCAATGCCCCAGAATTCCTCACCTTTTTGCATGACGTAAACGGGGAGGTAACTGGTTTAACAATTGATGAAATTGATACATTCGAGCGTATTTCATAACAATACCACCAGCGAAGGTGTATCGGAGGTTTAAGTGTCAAGAATAGCCGTTGCAGGTTTCCAACATGAGACCAATTCATTTTCTCCCATTTCTACGAACATTGAGGATTTCATCAAAGGTGGTATCAACACCTCCGGGATTCTTAAAGAGGAGGAGGTTTTTTATTTTAAAAGTCGAGAGATGAATAATGCGACCAGTGGTTTTTTACGTACAGCACCATCGCTGGGTATGGAATGTATTCCCTTGATTTGGACAGAAGCAGAGCCTTCGAACCGAATGTCAGCTGATACATTCAACCAAGTGATGTCCCTGTTAGAGAAAAAGCTTGATGTCCACAAACCTTATGATGGTATCTTTCTTGATTTACATGGTGCAATGATATATGGTGAACATCTTGATGCAGAAACTGAAATCCTGCGTCGGGTCAGGGCACTGGTCGGAGAGATCCCCATTGTTGTAGCTCTCGACCTTCACGGTAACATAGCCGAAGAATCCTTTCAGATTGCAACCATCATGGTAGGATACCGAACGTACCCTCATGTCGACATTTATGAAACCGGTAATCGCTGTGCAGTATTATTAAAGACTCTGTTGGCGGGTAACCATCCAAAAAAAGCCTTCAAACGGCTGCCTTTCCTCATGCCTACTTCTAGCCAATTTACAGGACGCCCTCCCCTTTCTGATGCCTATGCTATGCTGAAAAAGATGGAAGAGGAACACCACGTCCAATCAGCTTCGATAATGCTGGGATTTCCGCCCGGTGATATTGAATGCGCCGGGCCAACAGTTTTTGCCTACGCAGACAAACAACAGCATGCTGAAAAAGCAGTTAACGAATTAGTTCAGAATCTACTGGAGCACGAAGAGGCATTTGTTTCACACCTGATAGGGCTGGAGGATGCTGTTGATCACGCTCTTGCCCTGGCAGAAAGAACCATTAAACCAGTAATTTTAGCCGACGTGCAGGATAATCCCGGGGGTGGATCGGGCTCTGATTCCGTTTGGATTCTAGAAGCTCTTCTCAGACGACATGTCAGAGATGCAGCGATCGGGATGATTTATGATCCAGATGCTGCTCTGGCTGCGCATTCAGCTGGAGAGGGCCAGGAAATCGAGATCGGTTTGGGTGGCAAGATGATGCCCGGGCACAAACCGCACTTTGGGAAATACCGGGTAATACGACTTTTCGAGGGCGATTTAGAGGGAACAGGTCCCATGGCAAAGGGTATGAAACTCAACCTCGGAAAGCTGGCACTTTTGGAAATTGAAGGCATTTACATTTCAGTTGGGAGTACACGCATTCAGGCTGCAGATCAAGCTGTGTTTACAGTTTTTGGGCTGAATCCCAGCACAATGAAAATACTGGTGCTAAAGAGTTTCATTCATTACCGAGCAGCTTTTGAAGAGATTGCAGGGGGCATCATCGAAGTTGATGCCCCAGGCGCTGAATTCGACGATCCTTCAAAAGTTCAGTATGCCCACCTTCAGGATGGAGTCCGTCTGTTTGGAGGAGGTCCTGTATTTCGCCGACATTCATCTTAGAGTTATTGTTTTACAAGTTTATTTAATCCATAAAAAAAGGTTGCTATGGAAAAACGTATTAACCAATTTGTCCAAAAGATCATTGATGATCACAAATTACCCGGGCTTGCAGTTGGTGTTGTTAAGGGGCAAAAAGTCATTGTCGAATCAGGTTTCGGTCTTGCCGATTGCATAAGTAAACAATTGGTCACAACAAGCTCGCTTTTTCACCTGGCATCTATTTCTAAGTTGTTTGTCGCCGCTGGAATCTTACAGCTTGTTGCAAAAGGCATGCTTGTTTTAGACGCTCCCATTAAAAATTACCTTCCGACTTTCTCGATTAAATCAGAAGCTTATCGTAAGATAACGGTTCGGCAGTTGTTATCTCATTCCGCAGGCTTGCCAGACATCACCAATTATCACTGGAATAAGCCAGAGTTTGATGACGGAGCATTAGAACGCTATTTTAACAGCTTAACTGATGTGAAGCTTCTTTACGAACCTGGCCAAGTGTTCTTCTATTCCAACATGGGTTATGAAATTCTCGGGTATTTACTATCAAAATTAAGCGGTCTAACATTCGAAGAATTCATAAGAGAAAACGTCCTATTACCTGTTGGAATGGTCACCAGCACATACTTGAAAAATGATGTCCCAACTGAACTGGCTGTTGCTCCCCACTTACGAATGTTAGAAACAACCCGTTCGGATATTTATCCTTATAACCGGGCGCATGCCCCAAGTTCAACTCTACATTCCAGCGTCCATGAAATGAACCTCTGGGCAATGTTCAACCTTGATAAAGGACATACACGAAACAAGTCCATCTTGAGTAATTACTGTTTGGAAGAGCTCTGGAAATCGACCATCCTGGTCGATAGTGGCAATCCACTGGCAACATCTATCGGGTTAGGGTGGTTTTTAGGCAAGCACCGTGGAGCATTTGCTGCAAGCCATTCTGGTCAGGATGTTGGGTTCACATCACAATTTGTGCTTGTACCGGAAGTAGAGATCGGCGTTACCGTTCTTTGCAATGCTGCGCCAGCCCCAACCCGTGAAATTGCTCTTGCAGTCTCGGATTTGGCTATGGGTCATGAGCCTGCATATATTAAACCCTCCATCATGATTCCCCTTGGAAAGACACTAAAAGACAAAGGGGCACATGCAATGAAAGTACATTATCAAACATTGCAAAAAGAAAATCTTACTTCATTTGATTTCAATCCTGGAGCTTTTTTTCAGTCGGCGTCCGCACTGCTTGATAACAACCAGAATACCGATGCAATTAGTTTATTGATCTTGGGGTTGGAACTCAGCCCAAAAAATGCAAAAGGGTATGAATTGCTTGCCAGGGCTTACTTTCAGAAAGGTGAGTTCCAGGAAGCCTTGAGTTTCGCATTACAATCTTTGGAAATTGAACCAAACAACGCTTTTTTACGTCAGCAGATAAAGCCTTTACTTACAGAGATGTGACCCACATCTTCTCTTTAGCGGCATAAAATTTGTAGATCAAAAATCAGAACTGTAAATTCTTTAATATCAATCATTTTTGTTAATTGCTACAGTATAAGGGAGATTTTTCTATAGCAACTCCGATACTCACCTAGAAAAAAACTCAATAATATTGTTAAAAGAGGTGGTACGTAATCAGTTTTATTTTGAGTTCATCTCAAAACGGCACATTTTTTACTTAACAGGAAACGCAATTTCCTGCATAATTTTCGTACTCTTCTTAGAATAAAAACCGTAGGCTTCAACAATACAATCTTTTGTTCTACACATTTGTGGAGGGATATTTGCACTCCTGATGGGCGGATTGGGTATTTTTCTGATAACCATGCAAAGAAAAGCCAGAAAAAGGCTGGCGGAAGTCAAAATTAGCCAGAAGCAAAAGCCACAATCACCATGTCGCAAATAGAAACCCAGGAACATGATGATACGGATCGCTACACACCCAGGGCGCGCTACACTTACGAAATCAATAGAGTCAGCTGTGAAGGCAAAAAGATCACGTTTGGCTTTGATGCTGAATTTACCACAAAACAAAAAGCGAATGAATACCTCACCAATTACTCGGTCGGTGCAGAAGTGACAGGCTATTACAACCCTGAAAATCCCGGTGAAGCTGTTTTAATTCGTTCTGCTCGGAAAACAGCGGTTGGTTTAATCATCAGCATTGTTATGCTGACATTCATGCTGATTTCTGCCTGCGCAGTAGGTGTCGGGGTGGTCCTGCAGCTGGCAAATTATGCTCAGCTATTTCACAGGTGCTTTATGAGTTGTAAGGCGACGACATCAGCCTGACAGGAGCCGATCCTCTTTATTGTTCGGTCGGTTTAAAACAGAATCGGTTAAGCCTCCTAGAAATAACCTGGTTGTAGAATCAATACACTCACAAAACTCACTTATTGATTGACACCTCTGAATAAGATAAAACCCATCTTGACAATCTCAATACAAGGATATATAGTTAACCTCGTTTAACTATTAAGCGAGGTAAACCATGTCTGATCAGGACCTTTTTCTGACCGCCCTGCGAGAATGGGTCGAAGAATCGATGCATCGTTCTATGCATGCCTTCATCCGCCATAACCGGCAGAGCTCCCACTCTCTTTCGCAAACCAATTCGCTGTTCAGGCTGTATCATCGCGGCGCCAGCCCCGTTAGCGACCTGGCAGACCATCTCGGCATCACGATGGCAGCCGTCAGCCAGTTGCTGGCGCCCATGGAAGAAACAGGCTTGATACAACGCACCGAAGACCCTGATGATCGCCGGGTGAAAATGATTGCATTGACCGAAAAAGGCTCTCAAACAGTGCGAGAAGCCATGCGAGCCAGGCATGCCTGGCTGGACGACCTGGCTGCACTGTTAACAGGTGAAGAAAAAGAAACCGTTTTACCTGCCTTATTACTGCTAAATCAAACGGCTCAGCAACTGAGAATTGAGCTTCACCGTCAGATCGCGCAGCCAACCACGGATACAACACAAGAAAGATAAACCTTATTGATGATAGAACGACAGAAACCCGTTTCAAAGGATCATTCAACCCATGCTCAAACTACTTAAATATATCAAACCCTACATATTACTGGTTTTAGCAGCCATTGTTTTGTTGTTTATTTTGGCTAATGCCGACCTGGCTTTGCCCGACTACCTTTCAAAAATTGTGAACGTCGGCATCCAGCACAATGGCATCGAAGATACCTTCCCCCTGGCCATTCGCAGCGAGCCCTTCGAACAAATGGCTGTTTTCTTCTCGCCGGAAGAGCAAACCTTCGTCAATGCGGCTTATCGGCGGGTAGAACCCACGCAAGACAGCCCATTACTGGCCGAATACCCTGCTTTGGCGACACAAGCGATTTATGTGCTTGAAGAATTATCAACACAAGACCAACAACTCCTCGAACCCATCATGACGCGGGGAATGATCATCACCTTGATGATTCAACAAATGCAGGAAAACCCTGGAAACGCTGCCGACCTGGCTGGACAACTTCCTTTTGACCCTTCCAAAATACCACCTGGCTCGGACATTTACACATTGTTGGAAATGGTGCCACCAGAACAACGCGCGCAGATGATCGACCAGATCAAAGATCAAATTGAAGGCATGTCAGCTACAATGGCCGATCAATTGGCTATCACAGCCATTGAACGTGAGTATCAGCAACTGGGGGTTAACCTGGGCTCAATGCAAACCAATTTCATCCTCCGCACTGGCGGGATAATGATCCTGATCTCCCTGGTGGCGGGCATCACCAATATCACCGTCAGCTTCCTGGCTGCTCGAACATCAGCCAGCGTAGCCCGCGACATTCGCAAAGACGTGTTCACCCAGGTTGAATCCTTCTCCAGCCAGGAATTCAATATTTTTTCTACTGCCTCACTGATCACTCGCGCCACCAATGACGTCACCCAAATCCAGCAAGTGACCTTCATGCTCATGCGTATGGCTTTCTTTGCACCCATATTGGGCATCGGTGGAGTGATTCGAGCTGTGGATAAAAGCCCCAATATGTGGTGGATTATCGCTCTGGCGGTCGGGCTGCTCTTGCTCGTGATCACAATTACATTCTTAATCACCACGCCAAAATTCAAGATCATACAGCGATTAATCGACCGGCTCAACCTGGTCACCCGAGAAAACCTTTCTGGTATGATGGTAATCCGGGCGTTCAACAAGCAAGACTATGAAGAAAAACGCTTCGATGGGGCAAACCGAGAACTGGCTGATGTGGGTCTGTTCATCAATCGCATCATGGCTGTTTTGGCTCCGCTAAATACGCTGGTGATGAGCGGACTGCAAATCTTGATCATTTGGATTGGCGCCCATCAGATCGCGCAATCCACTCTCCAGGTCGGCGATATGATGGCTTTTTTACAATATAGTATCCAGATCATGTGGGCTTTTATGATGCTCTCGATGTTGTTTATCTTCCTGCCACGTGCCTTTGTTTCCGGTGACCGCATCGCTGAAATATTGGAAACTGAAAATGTCATCAAAGATCCCCAGCATCCCGCCAGCTTCCCTGAGCGCTTTTCTGGAAAGATCGAATTCAAGGATGTCTATTTCCGCTACCCTGATGCTGAAGAGTGTGTTCTGTACGGGATCACCTTCACTGCCCAACCGGGCGAGACAACGGCGATTATCGGGTCGACAGGGAGTGGAAAATCAACCGTCATCAACCTGATCCCACGCTTTTTTGATGTCACCGAAGGCGCCATACTGGTGGACGGGGTTGATATACGTCAGGTCTACCAGAGCGACTTGCGGGATAAAATCGGTTACATCCCTCAGCGTGGTATCCTCTTCACCGGAACCGTTGAATCGAATTTGCGCTTCGCAGACCAGGAAGCCAGCAACGAAACATTGCTCGAATCCTTAGACATCGCCCAAGCTTCCCGATTTGTGTTTGCCAACCCAGAAGGCTTGCAGACTGAAATTTCACAGGGTGGGACGAATGTCTCAGGCGGACAGAGACAGCGCCTGAGCATCGCCCGGGCGCTGGTCAAACAACCGCCAATTTTCATCTTTGATGATAGTTTCTCAGCCCTCGACTTTAAGACAGATTCTGCCCTGCGGCAGGCTTTGAAAGAAAAAACCGGTCATAGCACCGTGTTGATGGTCACCCAGCGTGTGGCTACGGTCAAAGAGGCTGACCAGATCATCGTTATGGATCAAGGCAAAATTGTTGGCAAGGGCACCCACAGTGAGCTCATGCAGACCTGCGAGACTTATCAAGAAATTGCTACATCACAACTGAGCAAGGAGGAGCTGGCATGAGCAATAATCATCCCAATTCCAGTACACAAAATAAAAAAACTGACATCCAAAGGCAACCTCGGATGGGACGTCCCGGCGGCGGGCCAATGGCAATGATGCCCGGTGAGAAAGCCCGTGATTTCAAAGGCACCTTTAAACGCTTGCTGCAGTACCTGGGCAAATATAACTTCCTGATCCTGTTCGTTTTACTCCTCTCTGCGGGGTCAACCGTCTTTTCTATTTTCGGCCCAAGGATCCTGGGTCAGGCAACCTCCCTGGTCTTCGAAGGCGTGACGGGTAAAATCTCCGGAACCGGTCAAGGCATTGACTTCCAGGGGCTCTCTGCCATTCTCACCCGGGTTGGCCTGCTGTATATCATCTCTGCTTTTTTAAGCTTCCTGCAGGGCTACATCAACGCCGGCATTTCAATGGACATCACCTTTCGCTTCCGACGGGACATCGCCGCCAAGATCAACCGCCTGCCTCTGCAATATTTTGACAAGGTCAGCCAGGGTGAAGTGCTCTCTCGCGTTACCAATGATGTCGATACCGTCAGCCAGACACTGAACCAGAGCCTATCGCAGATCATCACCTCAACGACCAGCGTGATCGGCATCCTGGTCATGATGTTCTCCATTAGCTGGACGATGACGCTGATTGCACTGGTTACCGTGCCTATGTCGATGGTGGTAATTCGGCTGGTCGTACGTAAATCGCAAAAATACTTCGTTCAGCAACAGGAATACCTGGGGCATGTCAATGGACATGTGGAGGAAATGTTCGGCGGACATGTGGTCATCAAAGCCTTCAATGCCGAAGCTGAGTCAGTCAACACTTTCAATAAGCTGAATACCACCCTGTACAACTCAGCCTGGCTTTCTCAATTTCTTTCCCACATGATGATGCCGATCATGCGGCTGATCAGCAATTTGAACTATGTCGCAGTCAGCATTCTGGGCGGCTACCTTGTCATCAGAGGGACCATCTCCGTGGGCGATATACAGGCTTTCATTCAGTATGTGCGCTCCTTTAACGAGCCACTGATGCAGATTGCCAATATCTCCAACATCCTGCAGCAGACTGCAGCAGCGGCAGAGCGGGTGTTTGAATTTGTCAATGAAACCGAAGAGGTTCCCGACACCAACACCCCGTTGCAGCTCAATCATGTTGAAGGGCGGGTGGAATTTCGCCATGTGCGTTTTGGCTACAACCCGGATGAGACCATCATCAAGGACTTCTCGTTCATTGCCGAGCCCGGGCAAAAAATTGCCATCGTTGGTCCAACCGGCGCTGGCAAGACCACTCTGGTGAAATTACTGATGCGCTTCTATGATGTGGACGATGGCGCCATCCTGATTGACGGTCACAACATCCAGGGCTTTGCCCGGGCTGACCTGCGCAAGCTCTTCGCCATGGTTTTACAGGATACCTGGTTATTTAACGATACGATTGCTAAAAATATCTGTTACGGCTGTGATAGCGCTGATCCTGATCAAATTATCGAAGCAGCCACAACAGCGCATGTGGATCACTTTATCCGCACTATGCCCGGTGGTTACGATATGGTCCTCAATGAGGAAGCGTCCAACATCTCTGCTGGACAAAAACAGCTGCTGACCATCGCCCGTGCCGTCGTAGGCGACCCGCCCATGCTGATCCTCGATGAGGCTACCAGCTCGGTCGATACCCGCACCGAGGTTCTCATCCAGCAAGCCATGGACCGCCTGATGCAGGGCCGCACCAGCTTTATCATCGCCCACCGGCTTTCGACCATCCGTAACGCGGATTTGATCCTGGTCATGCGCGAGGGCGATATTGTTGAGCAGGGCAGCCATCAAGATCTACTCGATCAGAATGGCTTTTACGCTGAGCTTTACAACAGCCAGTTTGCATTGCAACCGGTATAATCCGCCCGCCAACAAAGACCACCAGGGTTTTTTTGGCCAATCTTCTCAATATCACAAACAAAGACCTCCGGGGTTTTTAGCCAATCTTCACAACTCTGCAATCAAACCCCGGAGGTCTAAAAAACCGCATCGCTCTTTTTGAATTAATCCCAACCCGCGTGCAAACATAGACCTCCGGGGTTTTTGTCCAATCTTCACAACTCTGCAATCAAACCCCGGAGGTCTAAAAAAACCGCATCGCTCTTTTTGAATTAACCCCAACCCGCGTGCAAACATAGACCTCCGGGGTTTTTCAGCCAATCTTCCCTACTGCGCAAACAAAGACCTCCGGGGTTTTTGTCCAATCTTCACAACTCCGCAATCAAACCCCGGAGGTCTAAAAAACCGCATCGCTCTTTTTGAATTAACCTCAACCAACACACAAACAAAGACCTCCGGGGTTTTTGTCCAATCTTCCCTACTGCGCAAACAAAGACCTCCGGGGTTTTTGTCCAATCTTCACAACTCTGCAATCAAACCCCGGAGGTCTGAAAAACCGCATCGCTCTTTTTGAATTAACCCTAACCCTCGCACAAACAAAGACCTCCGGGGTTTTTGTCCAATCTTCACAACCCCGCAATCAAACCCCGGAGGTCTAAAAAACACATTGCGCTTTTTGAATTACCCCCAACCCACGGTCAAACAAAGGCCTCCGGGGTTTTTAGCCAATCTTCACAACTCTGCAATCAAACCCCGGAGGTCTGAAAAACCGCATCGCTCTTTTTGAATTAATCCCAACCCGCGTGCAAACATGGACCTCCGGGGTTTTTGTCCAATCTTCACAACCCCTCCAATTAAACCCCGGAGGTCTGACGAAAAAGCGCATCGCTCTTTTTGAATTAACCCCAACCTACACACAAACAAAGACCTCCAGGTTTTTTGTCCAATCTTCACAACCCCGCAAACAAATACCTCCGGGGTTTTTGTCCAATCTTCTCAAACCCGCAATCAAACCCCGGCGGTCTGAAGAAAAAAAGCGGTTCGCTCTTTTTAAATTACCCCCAACCCGCGCGCAAATAAAGACCTCCGGGGTTTTTAGCCAATCTTCACAACTCCGCAAACAAACCCCGGAGGTCTGAAGAAAAAAGCGATTCCCTCTTCTGAAATTACCCCCAACCTACACGCAAACAAAGACCTCCAGGGTTTTTCAGCCAATCTTCACAACCCCTCCAATCAAACCCCGGAGGTCTAAAGGAAAAACAAATTGCTCTTCTTGAATTACCCCCAACCCGCGCGCAAACATAGACCTCCGGGGTTTTTGTCCAATCTTCACAACCCCGCAATCAAACCCAGGAGGGCTGAATAATAAATATTCATCAATTTAACCAAAACAAAACGCAGCTTCCCAATGCTCTGATTTTGATACAATACAATTAGTTAAATTATCATCATCTCATATCATTTCTTTTGCGAGGTAACGATGCTCACAAAAATTTCACTTTGGCTTCTGAAAATTTCAACCCCACTCCTGGCGTTGATCTGCCTGGCGCTCTTCCTCGTCTTCAGCGCGCTGGTCTTACCCGATCAGACTGCTAATGCTGAAACTTACAGCGCTGAACTCGGATCTCCTGACACTTCACTTTTCTATACTGCTGCCGACCTCTACCGCATGGCTGAAGGTTATGGAGCGCACGGTCGGGCTGCCTACATCCGGGCAAGGTTTACATTTGATCTGATCTTCCCGCTGGTCTACACTGCCTTCCTGGTAACAGCGATCAGCCTTCTGACGAAAACCTCAAATCTATCCGGGCCCTTATGGGCACGGATCAACTTACTTCCAATATCCGGCATGGTGTTTGATTTTCTCGAAAATATCTCAGCATCAATTGTTATCTCACGGTACCCTCACCGCACCGCCGTGATTGATAGCCTGGCGGGCATATTTACTCTGTTAAAATGGGTTTTTCTGGCAGCCAGCTTTCTCGTGCTGGTTTTTTTAGCAGTGTTCTCCTGGCGGAGAAGGGCTCGATTTAGCAATAAACGGGAATGATTGCGAAAGAAGAACAACAACAAACAAGCAATTCAAACTCTTGAAGACAAAACGCCCAAACACTACCAAGGCGTTTTTATTATTCCAGCAGAGAGGGCTGCGAAGCGTTCCCGCAGGGAATGTGGATGCGAGTCCTCCGCTCTTGACGACGTGCTTGTTTGAAAAAACCACCCGCACTGGTGGGTGGTCTTATTCTCATAGCGGAGAGGGTGGGATTCGAACCCACGATACCTTGCGGTATACCCGCTTTCCAAGCGGGCGCACTAGGCCAACTATGCGACCTCTCCATCCTGCTACTTCTCAGGCGAAGAGTATTATACCAGACATAAAATAGCTTGTTAAGTGGGCGGTTTTACATCTTCTACAATGATGAAAAAATCCTATCAACATCGCCTTCACAAATTTGAACCTTTGTCACAACTTTTGTCCTCCAATACCGTATAATTAATATGGAGGTAACTATGACTGAAAAGAAAAAACGTGTACACTGGCTGTTTTTCCCCTTCTGGTTCACCTGGCGGTTGGTCGTTTGGATCATCGAAGCCACCGGGCGCCTGATCGGCGCTATTTTAGGGTTGGTGTTGATGATCGCCGGAGTGGTATTAACCTTAACCATCGTCGGCGCAATCCTTGGCATTCCGCTGATCATTTTCGGCTTTATGCTCATCTTTCGCAGCCTGTTTAAAGCTTAATGATGAATGAGGGGTTGTCCTGAAAGTCGCTTGAGTTTAATCCAGCCCACTCCGCAATAATAAGTTCTTCGCAAAGGGAAGGGTGAAAAGCCGTTGCTGGCAGCACGTAGCTGATCCCAATGATTCGCTTCCCTGAGGGAATAAAATATTGTACCTGTTACCGGATATTTCCTGTAAACCTCATGCGGGCGGTCACGACCCATAATTCTCCATCAACCGATTCTACTCCCCGATTATTCGTGACCTCCTCAGTGAACTGCCCAGGTCAGGAAACTGATCATCAATTTACCATCAGCAAACCCTTCAATGCGTAACCACCCCCATAGACCCTCCGAGGTTTGATAGCAAAAATTCGTCCCCACGGGTACTGTTGAAAATCCAATTGTGTTGTTATTAATCGCTGCAGCAGCACATTGAGCCAGTCCGGGTTCAACATCCCCGTAAGCAGCCCATTTCATGCCATTCAGGGGTGTCAACAGGTGAGCAGGTGTTTCTCCATAATGGTACTGGAGGTCAGCCAGATCGCCATCAGCGGGGTTCAGAATAGCCTTATCAAGGTCGATTTTGTCGCTGTCGGCTAACAAAGCCTCACCCGTAATATAAACTGGAGGCGTCACGGTCAGAGATGGGGTTGGATGCGGGGTTTCAGTCGTCACCTGAACGACCTCAATCCGCACCCAAAAAGGCGCATCGCCATGCGGGCCAATCCCAAACAGCGCATCATCAGGATCGCGCAACATCCAGTTGCTCTGGTAAACCCCAACCTTCTCAGGAGCGATCATATCTACGGTCAGGTCAACGGTTTCGCCCGGTTCAACCGGTTGGAGCAGGTAATGGGTGTATTGTGCGCTTAAGCTGTTGCCCGAGAAAAAAGTAAGCGTATACAAACGCGTCCAGGTACAGGAGCCAACATTTTTCAACCGCCAGGTTTTTGAAAAATGCGTTCCTGGTCCCATCTTGGTGTCATCCGGGATCGTAATATCGATTGGCAGACCCGCCTCTGCCAGGTTGCAGGGCAACACGCTGGTGGGCGTTTGGATGGGTGGGCGTGTGCGATCCAGAGTGGGAATTGGCGTAGAAGTTCGGGTGGGCGTCGGCGTTTCTGTGGGTACCGATGTTTGGGTCTGGGCAAAATCCTGGGTCACCAGGCTGACCGCAGTTTCATTCAGGCGCGTGCCATCCAGAGTCGCCATATCTAACTGCACTTCCCTTCTCCCACAAGCAGTTAACAAGATGACCAGAACACCAAGCAAGAACAATCTTGTTTTCATTAATCATGATTCTACCTTAACTCGAGGTTTTGAAAGAGCCCATGATTTGCTGATGAGAATACCTTGTCAGGCGCAGACTCATAATGTATAGTTCGAAAAATGAGCTAAAATTAGACCTGCACAACCTGATCACGACCAACACGGAAAAACGCGCCATGAACCAGAACAAAACCATCAATACCTGGCTGGATCGACCAGTTTTCTCAATTTGGCCTCAATTCACCGTTTATCACCTGATCCTCAGCTTAATTTTGCTCATCACCGCAATCAGCCGGTTTGCCATCCTGGGCGAGCGGGTCATGAGCCATGATGAGGTCAACCATGTGGTGCCAGCGTACACCTTCTACCAGGGCGGTGGTTACCGCTACGACCCGGTGACCCATGGCCCCCTGCAATTTCACCTGATTACGCTCTCCTACACCCTATTTGGAGCCAACGATTTCTCTGCCCGGGTCCCCAATGCCCTGTTCGGCATCGGGGTGGTCGCCTTTGCCCTGTTTGCCTTTAAAAAATACCTGGGCCGGGTGGGAGCGCTGATTTCAGGGTTCATGTTCATGATCTCGCCATTTATCTCCTATTACAGCCGCTATACCCGCAATGAAATTTACATCGTCTTTTGGGGTATGGCGCTGTTATGGGGCGTTCTCCGCTATTTAGAATCAGGTCAAAAGCGCACCCTTTTATTCATCACAGTCATCACCGCACTCCATTTTACAGACAAAGCCACCGCATACATCTTTACAGCCGAGCTGCTGATCTTCCTGGCGCTTGTTTTCACGGTGCGGGTGATGACCAAACCCTGGCAGTCCAAACAGACCCGCATCATCTTTTTAGCCGTTGTTGGCATCACCCTGATGTGCGGCTTGGCCTTGTTTGCCGTGGGTTACAACGCCCTCACCCATAGCTCAGCAATGGTACCGGATGACAGCGTGGGCATTTCGCTGGGCGACCTGGAGACATCTACACGCCTGATCATCGGTGGGTTGGGGCTGGGATTGCTGGTTGGCCTGGTTTCCGCAGCCTATTTTTTGATCAAGGGCATCGGATGGCGCGGGGTCAGGGATGAACGCTCTTTTGACCTGTTGATCATGCAGGGTACCATCGTTCTGCCTCTCCTGGCTGCGCTGCCCATGGACATCCTGGGCTTTAACCCCCTCGATTACAGTATGGAAGGGATTACCTCCTCGCTGTACTTTTTAATCCCGCTGGTGGTGATTTCCCTGGGAATTGGCATCTGGTGGAACTGGAAAGTTTGGGCGGTAAATATCGCGATTTTCTGGAGCATCTTCACCATCTTCTATACTTCGCTCTTCACCCAGGGTCTCGGCCTGTACATGGGCTTGATGGGAGCACTGGGCTACTGGCTGGCTCAGCAAGGTGTGGTTCGGGGTACCCAACCTCTGTATTACTACGCCCTGATCCAAATTCCCATCTATGAATTTCTGCCGGCATTCGGCACCCTGCTGGCGACTGTGTTGGGCTTGCGCTTGCTTTCACGCAGGCTCAAACCTGAGCAAAGCGCCGCCAATATCGATCCGGAAGAAGTTTCGGATGTAGAAAATATCAATTTGAGCGAGTCCACCTCAGCCCAAAGCGCCGATGATTGCGCGGTTGAAACTCAAGATGAGAACACCGGTGATTTCAAGCCATCTGTTTCCCGGCGCATCGTCGACAACGAAGGCGAACCGCGCCACACCCCTGTTCTGTCCTTGTTGCTCTTCTGGTCGGTGATGAGCTTGATCACCTTCAGCTTTGCCGGCGAACGCATGCCCTGGCTGACTTCTCACATCACCATGCCGATGATCCTCGCCAGCGGATGGAGCCTGGGACGTCTGGTTGAATCCCTCAATGGGTTAGATTTCAAGCGCCAGCGCGGCTGGATTGTGGTTCTGCTCGGGTTCCTGTTCTTGCTGGCTATCTTTCGTACAATCAGCCTGGCATTCAGCCCCTTACCCCCCTTCCAGGGCAGGGAACTGGCGCAATTAGAAGTAACAGCTAACTTCCTGCTGGCTTTCGCAGGCGTGTTGGCCAGTGGGGCAGCCTTGTGGTTCTTTCTGCGCGGTTGGCAGGTCGCTCAGATTGGAAAATTAGCCTTGATCCTGTTTGTGACCGTCCTCTCCTTTATCACCGCGCGGACGGCATTCCGTGCCAACTTCATCCTGTATGACACCGCCAAAGAATTCCTGGTGTACGCCCATTCTGCCCGCGATCCCAAGGATGTTCTGGAGCAGGTCGAAGAGATCAGTTTCCGCCTGACGGGCGGCAAGGACATCGTGGTCGCCTATGATAACGACATGCTTTATCCTTACTGGTGGTATTTTCGTGATTATCCCAACAAACGCTGGTTTTCAGATAATCCAACCCGTGATTTGCGCGACGCACCCATCATCCTGGCTGGGAGCGGCAACTTCGGCCTGATCGAGCCGGTGGTGGGCGATGACTATATCCGCTTTGACTACACTCGCTTGTGGTGGCCTTCACAGGCGTATTTTAACCTCACCTTTCAGCGCGTGTGGGACGCACTCAAAGACCCGGACATGCGATCCGCGTTATGGGAAATCTGGTATAACCGCAATTACGAACCCTATGCCAGGTTAACCTATACGAACACCCTGACCCTCGAAAACTGGCAGCCTTCCGATTCCTTCCGCATGTACATGCGGAAGGACATCGCCTCGATGATCTGGGAATACGGCGCTGCTCCAATGGTCATCGAACCAGCAATAGACCCTTACGAAGCGGCCACTCTAAACCTCGAAGCCGACCGGGTTGTCTACGCTGATGCTCATTTCAGCCTGGATACACCCCGGGATATCGCCTTTGCACCCGATGGCAGCTTCTATGTTGCCGATTCTCGCAATCACCGCATCCTTCATTTTGACGCACAGGGTCAATACCTGAACGCCTTTGGTGCCTATGCCGCTTCTGATTTTGGTACAAACCAGATTGCGCCTGAGAGTTTTTTCAATGAGCCCTGGGGATTGGCCGCCGGACCGGATGGATCGGTCTATGTGGCAGATACATGGAATCATCGCATTCAGAAATTTTCTGCTGACGGCAAATTCATCACCATGTGGGGACAGTTTGGCGCTGCTGAAACGCCTTTTCATTTCTGGGGGCCGCGCGGCGTGGCTGTAGACCGCCAGGGGCGTGTTTTCATCACCGACACCGGCAACAAACGCATCGTCATCTTTGACAGTAATGGCGTGAATCTGGCTGTTTTTGGCGGTGCCGGGCTGGGCGTAGGGCAATTTGATGAACCCGTTGGCATTGAAGTTGATGATACCGGTCGCCTGTTCGTTGCCGATACCTGGAACAAACGCATCCAGATCATGCTCCCCGGTAGCGATCCCCTCGTCTTCCCCAATCACATCACCTGGGACATCGACGGCTGGTATGGCGAATCCCTCGACAATAAGCCATTCTTGACCATTGACGAAAACAACACTGTTTATGTCGCCGATCCGATGCTTGGACGGGTGCTGGTATTTAATCAATTCGGCGAGTTTTTATACACCTGGGGAGGTGTTGGCAGTGGCCTCGATGAAATTGGCATCGTAGGCGGTTTAGCTGCCGACCAGTTGGGCAATATCTGGGTTTCCGATGCCCGCAATAACCGCCTGATGCGTTTTCCAATTAATGAATCATTCACACAGGTGCCGCTTCAACCTCAAGAATAAGCTCTGCTTGCTGATCAAGAGAGCGATGATCCCCTGACTGAAAACGGTCGTCTGCATCTACCCTGAACCAAATTAAGAAAAACTGGATTACCGCTGCAGACATTAAATACAAAAAGGCTGCCCTGTTGGCAGCCTCTTTTATTTGTCTTTATAAATTTTTACTTTAGCTAATCGCTTTGTTGACGATCTGAGCAAAAACTTCTGGTTCACGTACAGCCAGGTCAGCCAGCATCTTGCGGTTCAGGTTGATCTGGTTTTGCCGTAAACCATGGACCAGTTTGCTGTAGGTGGTCCCATTCAGACGGGCAGCCGCATTGATGCGTGTGATCCACAGCTTGCGCAGATCACGTTTGCGATTGCGCCGATCGCGATAAGCATACCATTGGCTTTTCAGGTATTGCTCATTGGCTCGACGGAACAGTTTGCTCTTGGAAGCGTAGTATCCCTTGGTGAGCTTTAGAATTTTTTTATGTCTTCGGTAACCCTGCGGTCCACCTCTTACACGTGCCATATGACTCTCCTCTGCGAACCCCTGAGCGCCGGTGATCGTTTTCACTCACCTGTTGCAAACACCCAGCAGCCGCAACTAAAAAAATGATTACAAAGTAGTTTACTTCTTTTTGCCCAAATAGGGCGCCAGCCGACGAACCTTCTTTTGTGTGCCTTTAGACTTTACCGGCAGCATGCGCTCAAACAATAGCTTGGTGCGGGCCGGGGTTCGACGACGAAGGTGGCCTTTTCCGATTTTGGTTCGCAAAATCGCGCCCGACCCGGTCATCCTGAACCGTTTCGAGGTTGCCTTATGGGTCTTCATTTTGTACTTGCCCTCGCGTGGTTTCCGTGGCATTTAACTCTCCTTTCATGAAAACCCTACGGGGCAGGCGTGCAGACCCGTAGGGATTCACCGCTTAGTAATCGTATCCTTTTTTTAAAATGACAATCGCAGAGGCTATTTACCCGGGGCGAGCATCATAAACATCGATCGCCCTTCCAACCTGGGCGCCTGTTCGACAATGGAAACATCAGCTAATTCTTCAGCGATCTCTCGCAGGTCTTCCAGGGCAATCTCCGGGTACGTGATTTCACGTCCTCTAAAGCGAATGGTCACTCGAACTTTCATCCCATCGCCAAGCCACCGGCGAGCATCTCGCACCTTAAAGCTCTTATGGTGGTCTGTGGTTTTGGGGCGCAAACGGATCTCTTTAATCTCGATCTTGGTTTGTGCTTTTCGTGCTTCCCGTTCTTTCCTTTCTTTCTCATACAGGAATTTGCCAAAATTCATGATCCTGGCAACGGGTGGGTCGGCGTTTGGGGCGACTTCGACCAGGTCCAGCTCTGCTTCCTCAGCCCGGATCAATGCATCGCGTAAACTGACCACACCGATATTTTGACCATCCTGATCGATTAAGCGTACTTGTACAGCACGAATTTCTTTATTAATACGATAGTCGTCTTTGCTACTTATAGCGTTCGCTCTCCTTCTGATACGATTGAATTTCTTAATACAAACCTCATTCCCTGATAGGGAATGAGCTTTATCTTACCATATTTTTACCAGAATCGTCAACTGGTTTTTCCAATCAATATTGATATCTGATGCCTTATATTGTTTTTTTACCGTCAAATCCTGGCATATCCCTTTCTTGCGAAGTCACTGCCATTTGTTTCTCTTCCTGCTGTCCAGAAATGCAACATTACGGTTCGAATTAATTATAACAAGAAACTTATCTTATTCTTAACCAAATTAGATTTTTTATCCAATTGTGTGGTTGAGATAAAAATCACCACAGCCCCAATCTGAGATTGAGGTTGTGGTGATTGTGTTTTGTGATGGAACTGAAGGTTTAAATCAGCTTACCTTGTGAAAAACAAAACCGATTTGAACAACAGTTAGTTCCGAGTTATGAGCGAAACCTACCAATTACAGCACTTCAACGCTTTCCAGCGCGGGGGTGGTTGCTTTATTGTAAACCTGTCCAAGCAGGTGACTATTGACCGCATTAGCAAAGATCGCAGTTAAAAATACGCCCACAAAACAAGCGATTGCGCCTAAAGGTGCGATGATGCTTACAACAAGGCTTTGAATGATAATGTAAAGCAACCAGGACCCAAACGCTTTTTTCACCAGGCCAAAGACCTCTTTGATTCTGAATGCAGCGCCAAATACGCCCTTAGCGACAAAATTTGCTACACCTGCAACAGACAAAAAAGCAATCAAAATGGCCAACAACAAGCCTACCAAACCAATACATCCACCAAGGATCATCAAAATGGTGTACAATGCGCCTTCATCGGACATGCCAAAGCTCAGCATGCCACCCGCTATACCGATGATTATGCCAATGGGGATAAAGTAAATTATTTGAATCACAGCTGCCAAGAAGCCATTCTTCAAATCAGCTCCAAATTCCAAATTTGGTAAAGCATCCTCCTCATAGCCATCAATAACGCGTTTGGTGATTTTTAAACCCCAACCGATAACAACAAATTGACCGACAACTGGAATCAACATGCATAGTGCAGGCATGAGGATCTTTTTGAACCAATCTTTGTCTTTAAAAACATAACTGAAAGCTAAACCAATGTTCATTTTTTTCTCCTATTCATTGTAATTAGAGTATATTCTATCAGATAATCGCAGTTTTTAGCAAGCCCATCCGAAAAGCGAAAAGCGTTCTATCACGGTCCAAATTAACCCAAGTAAGTCATCGATTATCTTATAATTGTGTGAATTGATCTACTTTTAAAACAAATATCGTTGCTTGTTTCTCCTTTTCTTGAGGTGATTTTATACAATTTTCTCGTATGACAAGCAATGCGGTCTCAACCTGGTCGTCCTCCACGCCGATTAGAAGCGTGCTACGTCCGCTACGTAAAAATCCACCTGTCGACGCAATAAAGGTCACCCTGAACCCCAATTCAGTCAGGCCAGTGGAGACAGCGTCGTTATCTTCATCTTTAACAATCGCAATTATCAATTTCATTGTTAAAATTCCTCGTAATGCTCAACTTCAAGGGAAAATATATTGGCACCTCCAACGGTCACAGGTGTTGGTGCCAGCATCGGAAGGGGTGAATTTTCCATGGGCACAGTAAGAAAAGCAACCCGCTGCCTGCAATTCCTGTTCAAAATTTCAATCGCTGTATCCTTCTGGTCAACAGGCATACCCACCATCAAGGTGGCATTCTTTCGTCCCAAGAACCCACCGACACTTGGCAAACGCGTGACGGTGAACCCGCCATCGACCAGTGAATCAATTGCCAGATCAGCATCCTGCCCCTGAACAACCACAATCAGCATATAGTTTATTTTCAATTGTGAATTCACCTTCTCCTGCATTGCCATTTCCTTCAATTTAATGCCATGATGCACCACGCCAGAATACTACCAGTATACCATAAGAATTAATATTTCAATTTTTCACAAGTGCTCATGCAGCACACTTCATGATACGATTGTCAACATTTTTCTCAATCAAACCAATCAACAACCCGGTCTTCCAGCGCGTCCATATCTACTTCTTCTTCCCGGATCACCCGTCCACACATAGAAATCCCAGCCTTTTTGACCGAATCTGGATTGCCAGAAACCAAAGGATGCCACCAGGCCAGACCGCGTCCTTCTGCCAGACGGCGATAAGCGCAAGATTCGGGCAGCCAGTAAATTTCACTCACCCGCTCTGCAGTCAGAAGCAGACAATCCGGCACTTTTTGTGTGCGGTGTTCATAGTCCGAGCACTGGCAGGTTGTTAAATTCAACAGGCGGCAAGCCACATCGGTATAATAAACCCGTCTGCTGCCTTCATCTTCAATCTTGTGCAAACAACACTTGCCGCACCGATCGCATAAGGCTTCCCATTCTTCATGGGTCAGTGTATCAAGCGTTTTAGTCTGCCAAAATGCTTCAGCCATCATCTCCACACACAACAATAAAAAACTCAATCTTCAACTCATCATAAGACGTTGATCTATTTTATAATAAAACCAGGAAGCAAGCAAACCTTTTTTAAGATTTGGCGCTGCCTGAATTGTCATTAGCACATTATCAAGTTATACTAAAGAAACGGGTAAAAAAACTGCTCATTATTAATATGATCAAACCCTGATACACCGCAAACAGGAGAAGGTTATGACACAACCACATGAGACTTTAATCGATATCAATCTGGCGACCCTGCAGGAACTGACCACCATCCGCGGCATTGGGCCGGTGCTAGCCGCGCGCATCATCGAACAACGACCTTTCGAAAAAATCGAGGATTTAGAACGCGTGCCCGGGATCAACAATATTAAATTTCTGACCATAGCGCCATTCGTCACCGTTAGCGAAAAGAAACCCCGGGTAACACCACGAAAAACAGCCCTGCAACCTGAGGCAGTCGCCCATGCATCCGAACTCGGTGAGACCGAGACCTTTGTATTCCTTGAGGATCATAACCTGCGCCAGGATGCACTGCTGATCATCTTTGGTGGTTTCATCCTCGGATTGGTCATCCTCTTTCTCCGTCGCTCCCGCCGGTAATGAGATCACATACACACGGCTGAGCCAACCCTGTCACCGCACCACCTGGAGTCAGACCTGACCGGACACCTTAACAATTTCCACCTAAGGAATATCGAACGTAACTACCATGCCAATGGGTAAGCTGTTTATCCGTGCCTTATTGGTGATGCTTGTCCTCATCCTGCCTTTGGCTGCCTGCCAAACGTCGCTGTCTGAACCTGTTTCAGCGACAATTGCACCCACTCTAACAAATACATCCCAGGCAATTATGAGTCCCTCACCAACCGAAAAGCTGAGCCCTACCCTGGTCTCCACCGCGATATCCACCTTGGCCAACGTAACCCGGGTTGCTTCAGCAACGGTACAACCCAGCGCCACGCCTGAGCAACGCGTGATCCTCATGGCGGTTGGCGATATCATGCTGGGCAGAACCATTGGTGAATTAATTGAAACCGAAGGTCCCCAGGCACCTTTTTTCCACACTGCAGGAACCCTGCAATCAGCCGACATTACCGTGGGTAACCTGGAATGCCCGATATCCGAGCGCGGCCAGGCTGAGCCAAAGACTTACGCCTATCGGGCTCCCCTTGCTGCGGGAGAATCCCTGGCTTTTGCCGGTTTCAACCTGGTCAACCTGGCCAACAATCACAGCCTGGATTATGGCCCCTTGGCGCTGATCGATACCCTAGAAGTTTTGGCTGCCAACCAAATCCAGACGGTTGGCGCGGGCATCAACGCAGACGAGGCTTACGCCCCTGCTTTCATGGATGTAAACGGTCTGCGGATCGCTTTCCTGGGGTTTATGGACATATTTCCCACCGATTATGACTATCCGAAATGGGAAGCTGGAGCTGATACCCCGGGTGTCGCCTGGGCGCATGAGACACGGGTGCGCGATTCAGTCCAGGCAGCAAAAGCCCAGGCAGATATCGTGGTTGTCCTGGTCCACAACGGATACGAGCTCGTCCAACAGGTCGTTGCCCAGCAGCAAAAAATTGCCCAAGTGGCCATCGACAGTGGCGCATCACTGGTCATTGGCAGCCACCCTCACGTCCTCCAGCGCATTGAAACTTACCAGAATGGCCTGATCGCCTACAGCATGGGAAATTTCGTCTTTGATAATTTTCTCTTTCCACCCAATTACAGCGCCATCCTGGTTGTGGAGCTTACGCCGCAGGGAGTTGAATCCTATGAGCTGATCGATGTCATTGTTCAGCTTACCGGCGTCCCCCAAATAATGCCCTATCACATTGAACCGTGAACATTTCTCGCCTGTTCCGGTTTTAGCATGGTTTTCTTAATATAATTCAGTTTGTTTGAAGGGAATTAACGCCAGAATCACCGCCTGTTCATACAGGGTCTTGCGGGTAACAACATCACCGGTCAACAAACCGACAGCACCGGATTTCTGCTTTGAGTTTTCAATCCCGAAGACCACATCGTCGGCATCGCCCAGCTCCATGCCTGCTTCCACCAGGTTTTTTACTTCCTGTGGCAGTTTGAAATGAGCCGTGCGTGAGCTGCCAACCCGCTCCTCTGAAAGCACCACCACCCAGGCAAACGAGATCATTTCATCTCCCTGTAATTCGCATCCCCCTTCCACGCCGACCCAAAAATCGCCCTCGGGGATTGCCAGCCTGGCTTGCCTGGCCCTGTTCTCTGCCCCTTCGCGAGACACCTGCTCTGAAAGAGGCTGATGACCAACACCTGAATCCACTGAAACCGATTCAACCCCGTAATCTTCGCCAGGGAACATGCGGCTGAAACCAGCCTGTACCGCTTCAATTTTGACTGGATTATGCGAAGCAATCACGATCTTCTTCATCATAGATCAACATTCCTCTTCACCTGGGAAACGCTTTTGTTTGCCGGGATAAGCACTCACTGTACCGATCAACACACGATATTGCTCAATCATCTGCGTGTCAGTCAAGCTGGATTTTAATAAATCCCATACATCCAGGTTCAAGCGTAAAAGAGTACTCATACATACGCTCCGCGATGAATGCCAGGCGGTATTCTCCTGCCGGGATATCCGGAACTGCAAAGTTCTCACCCAGCAGGAAGTGGGCGTTCAGGCCCGTTGGAAAATAGGTCTCCGGGTAATAATAGGTTTCAACCTCACCGGTTACCGATCGCTTCTCCAGGGTGAGGGAGAACTTGGGCACCGGGGTACCGCCCCGATCCAGGATCACGCCTGCGAGAGTGGCAGTTTTTGGATGGTTATGATCATCCAGCGGTGCAAACCACAGCACGGGGTTGACCGCGTCGGTGTAATCATTCGCACCAACCCGCACTTCAAAGTGCAAATGCGGGCCATAGGCTGCCCCGCTGGCGCCAACCCTGCCGATTTCATCGCCAGCAGCAACCATGTCACCTTCAGCAACGCCAATCTCTGATAGATGCGCATACAATGTGTAAACATCCTGGTCAATCCCTGCTAAACCCGAATGCAGCACCACGACCACATTGCCATAATAAGCATAAAACGGTCCCAACTTGATGGTATCATCCGTTCCTGCAAAAACGACTTCTCCTGCCTGTGCAGCCAGCACGGGCGTACCGTAGCCGTTTAGAAACTCCACTCCGTAATGCAGGTCCAAACTCCCATCTCCCCTGCTGCCATAGGGATAAGATCGGTCAATGGTGCGGGAAGCCCCCTCGCCAATTGGGCGTTCCAGCCAGCCAGGCCAGTCCACAAGGCAAAAATCCTCCTCACAGGCCCATTGATCTTTTTTTGATTGCGGTTCTTCCGTCGCCGCTGGCATTGTTGCCCGGAGTGTTGGTTTCTCCACGCTGAGCTCAACATCCACAAAGATTTCATCCGGAATTTCGGTCATGGTAGCGGTCGCCGAGGGCAGAGGCGGCAGCGTCTCCTCAACCTGCGATCGCACAGGCTGGCAGGCAGCAATTACCAGGATGCCGATAAACACCAGTGAGATTGATTTAGGCATCAGGGCTTACTGCAAGTTCAATCCGCCGCGAAGGTTAAGCACAACCTTCAGCGCCGCTTTCAGCTCAGCCGCCTGTTCCTCGAGTGAGACAATCTCTTCCAGCATTCGAGCAGGCTCGGCTTGTTTTTCGATGCCCAGCAAATTGATGCGCACATTCAACCCGGCTGCTTCCAGGGCAGCCTGAGCCTGTGCAGCAGCGGAGGCGGCATCAGAAATTGCGTTGAGATTGCCTGACTCAGCCGCTTTGCACGCCAATTTCAGGATTTCAAGTGCTTTCCGCCCAACCTGTAAAGGCACTTCCGCTGCATAGATCGATGCTGCCTTAATCGCCCGGTCACGGTCCGCCTTCTCTTGCTCTGTGCCCTTGGGAAGGCGTATGGCTTGCAGATACAATTCAAAGGATTCGGCATCTTTTTTGACGGCTGCTCGCATCTCCGCCTGGAGTTGCATGGCTTCTTCAACCATTTGCTGCATTTCCACCTCGACATCGGCATATTTCTTCTTGCCAATGGTCACCAGGCCCACCATCGCCACCAGCGAAGCAGCCATAGCCCCGCTGAATGCTGCCGCTGAGCCGCCACCAGGCGTAGAATTGCCGGAAGCCAGCGCATCCAAAAAGTCTTCATCATTCCTCTCGGCAGAGCTTTCATCTGAAGGCGCAGCACCCGTGAACAATTTGTTTTCTAAAATTTGCTCTGGTGAAAATTGATCCATTTGCAAATACCAGATGGCAGCATCAATCAGGGCCTGGTTGGGCACCAACCCAACCAACTCGGAATGGTGGATGGCAACACCGTAGCGTTGAGCCTCTCTGCGGATCATTTCAACCACACTGGCCATCGAGGTGCGTTTATAGTTGGTCAGGTTCATCGAGACCTGTGCCAGACCTTCAACCACAACCCCCATGCCTTTCACATAGCGCAATCCGCCTGTTGAATGCCGGATTGTCCGGGCAATTTTGTTAGCAATGGAAACATCGTCGGTGGTCAGGTAAACGTTGTAGGCGATCAGCGGGTGCCTGGCCCCGATCACCGTTGCGCCAGCGCCCGTCAGCCTGGAGGGACCAAAATCGGGCTCGCGAGCGGGAACAACGCCAAGCTCTTGTTTGAGTGTTTCATACTGCCCTCGGCGGATATTCTCAAGATAGACCCGCTCGGGCTGGGTGGCTGCCTCCTCATACAGGTAAACCGGGATCTCCAACGTTTCGCCGACGCGTTGACCCAGGCGGCGCGCTATTTCAACACATTCTGCCATGGTTATCCCGGAAATCGGAATAAAGGGTACCACATCAGTGGCGCCAATCCGGGGATGTTCGCCCTGGTGTTGATCCAGGTCAATCAATTCGCCCGCTTTGGCAATCGCCAGAAACGCCGCCTCCTCAACGCACTCCGGAGACCCCACAAAGGTGACCACCGTCCGGTTATGATCCAGATCTGAATGACGGTCCAGGATGCTGATCCCCTCTACCGAGGCAATCGCATCAAGTATCGCTTCGATCACTTCCGGACGCCGGGCATCGGAGAAGTTCGGGATACACTCAACAATAGGTTTGGACATGTTCGCTCCTCTCAAGACTTTTTTTCATTATACCAAAGCCAACCGGTTCGTCTGCGCGCGAAACAAGAGACAGATCCTGTTCCAAAGCTCATTACGCTTTCCCGGACGTTAAGAACTGGCGGATGAACCTGCTTATGCTACTGAACCTCGTATTTGATCGACGTTTGATTGAGAATGGTATCGGTCACCGGACAGCGGGAATGCAACTTTTCAAAAAAGGATTTTTTCTCCTCGTCGGTCATGTCAGCGTCGATGGTCACTTTTTCCCGAATTTCAGAAAATCCTGCACGCCCTTCCTGGGTTTTTCCCAGTAAAAAGTCCGTATCATAATCACCTTCAATTTCAACCGAGAAACCACGCAGCTCAATTCGTTCTTGCATAGCCACAATGGCAGCCATGGTGCTCAGACAACCGCCCAGGGCAACCAACAAATAAGCCACGGGGTTGGGACCTGCGTCCTTTCCGCCCATTTGCACGGGTTGATCGATAATCAGGGTGTGGCCTCCCACCTGGCTATCCACACGCATGCCACCCTGCCAGGTTGATTGTGTTCTTTCTGTTTTTACCATTTTTTCTCCTGTTTCGATTGGTAAACCAATTATTTTTCACCCATTGATTATATCCGCTCGGGCAAAGATTAATGACGGCATGCAATGCTTTTTGCACATCCGAGAAAGAGATCTACCAGGCAACCCTAACCGCTCAGATGATTCCCATTTAATTTATAGCATTTATCAATATTCATGATTATATTATCAGATTAATTCATTGATTCTTGATCAATTATCAGAAATATCAATATTGGCATTGACAATATTTATTGATGTGATAAAATGTAGGGTGAAAACAGGATTTAAATACACATTGGCGTTATTCAAGTTGGCCAGCAGAGGAATAAATTCTGACAAGGTCTGCTTGAAGTCAAGCAATTATAACATCAAATATGAACATACAGCAAGGTTCTTTGGGATGATAAGGAGGTTTACATGCAAAAAATGCCAGAGCAATGCCCGCTCTGCAAATCGGATATCCTGGTAACCCGGTTTTACTGTCCCCGCTGTGACACCGCTGTAGAGGGTCACTTCCAGCCGTATGCCGGCCCCTTTGCTGACCTGACCGAAGAGCAGATCAATTTCATCCTGACTTTTGTGCGCTGTGAAGGCCGGTTCAACCGCATGGAAGAGGAACTGAACCTGTCTTACCCCACCTTACGCAACCGGCTTTATGATATTATTCGTGCTTTGGGTTACGAACCCGGAAAAGATGATGAGCCCAGCCTGTCTCCGGAGGATCGTCGCCGTATCCTTGACGACCTTGAGCGCGGTAAAATCACCCCGCTGCAAGCACAGCAGCTCCTGCAAGGCCTGGAAGTAGAATCTAAGAAAGGTTGAAAACGATGGTCTCCACAGAAGAAAGAATGCGAATCCTGATGATGATCCAGGAGGGAAAGATCTCAGCTGCAGAAGGCGCCCGCCTGATCGAAGCCCTCGATGATCTCAGCGCACCCGCCTCGCCAGGGCCGCAACCCTCACGAAGTTTTGAAAGCGGCAAAAAACCCCGCTACCTCAGGGTGCTGGTTACCGATACCGATACAGGCAAAACCAGGGTCAATGTGCGTTTACCCGTCTCATTAATCAACTCCGGGTTACGCATGGGCGCCCGCTTTGCGCCCGAAATCGAAGGGCTCGATATGGAAGATCTGAATGCCTGGTTAAATTCAGGCGAAATTGGTCAAATCGTCGACATCTTCGATGATGAGGATGGTGAGCACGTCGAGGTCTTCCTGGAGTAATGCCTGGATGAACAATGTTCTGAAGCACTCAGGGTAAGGCAATTTTTCTCTACGCCTCAACATCAGCGTGCAGGTGCACCCGCTGGCAATCCATTTTGATTACCAACTTTTCTTGAAAATTGTATATGACCGAGAACAACTCGCGGCTTAATCACGACAAATGGCAGTTCCGTTTCTTCACGATCTGGTTCGGACAGGCATTTTCAATGCTTGGCAGTCATCTGGCGGGCTTTGCCTTTGTCTGGCACCTGACTGAAACGACGCGTTCAGCAACCGTCCTGACTATCGGAACCCTGATGCAAATCCTCCCACAGGTGTTGATATCTCCCATCGCGGGAACATTGGTCGACCGATGGAACAGGAAAATGGTCATGATCGTGTTCGATAGCATCACTGCCCTGTTCACCTTTTTATTGGCGATATTGTTCTACCTGGATTCTGCACAAATTTGGCATATCTACCTGTTGATGTTCGTTCGGTCCACCTGTGGTCAACTGCAGTGGGCAGCCCTGACCGCTTCGACCACATTAATGGTCCCGAAAAAGCAGCTATCACGCGTCGCAGGCTTCAATCAGACACTAAATGGCGGCATGAACATCCTGGGGCCTGCACTGGGCGCTTTTCTGATTGCCCTCCTGCCGATGCAGGGTGTGCTTTTAATCGATGTCAGCACCGCCTTACTGGCAGTCATCCCCCTGTTATTCTTCCACATACCACAGCCCATACGAAATGGCGAAGTCACCCTGAAAGAACCCGGAGCTAAAACCTCCTTGTGGCAAGAATTGGCGGAAGGCTGGAAATATGTCGTCGGCTGGCCCAGTTTGTTATCGATCATCATCATTGCCATGCTGGTTAATTTCCTGGTTAATCCAGCTTTCTCTTTGCTGCCCCTGGTCATTACCGATCATTTCGGTCTCGGAGCCTATGAACTGGGTTTAATGAACTCGACCTTTGGTATTGGGGTCATCGTAGGCGGTTTGGTTCTGACCACCTGGGGTGGATTTAAGAACCGCATCCTGACCTCTCTGGTGGCGTTAACCCTTTGCGGCGGTGCCCTGTTGGCTATCGGCGTTGCCCCTGCAAATATGTTCGTGCTCGCCCTGGCGGGGATAGCGCTCTTCGGCTTTCTCAACCCTTTTGTTAATGGTCCGTTGATGGCGGTTATGCAATCTCAGGTTGAGCCTGAGCTGCAAGGCCGCGTCTTATCACTGCTTAACGCAGGTGCCGGATTGGCCAGCCCTTTAGGGCTACTCATTGCCGGGCCACTTGCAGATGCAACCCACAACCAGTTTTGGTTTATCCTTGGCGGCATCGCCGTCACTCTGATCGGTTTAGCCACTTTCTTTTTTCCTAAAGTTCTCGCCCTGGGCATTGATGCGGAAAACAAACTACCCGAACACGCTGAAGCAAGCCTGGAAATAGAATCAGCCCATCAATAAGATGCGTTGAGCCAGTGCGCCAACGTCATATCGATTGAATATAAATATATCTGCTGATCCTGTGTTCTAAGGTCGCAGGCTGAACCCTATTTTCCGCAGACGTGTTAAGCCAACCTCCTGGATCTCCCTCCTGACAATAATTGACGGATTGATATTTGTGTGCTAAGCTAATTTAGCCTGAGCTAAAATTTTTATCTTGCCTGTGAGGTAACCATGTCCGAAAAATTAAGCGCCAACATCCAGGATTATCTCAAGCACATCTACGAAATCACCTCCAGTGGGGGCAAAGCAAGCACCAACAAGCTGGCTGATAAATTGGGGATTTCAGCTGCTTCGGTCACCAACATGCTGCAAAAACTTGCTAAAACCGAACCCCCGTATGTCACCTACCAGAAGTATCAGGGGGTGCGTTTGACCCAATCCGGCCGAGTTGCAGCCCTAAAGATCATCCGCTGCCACCGTTTGGTCGAACTTCACCTGGTGGAAACCCTGGGCTACGGCTGGCACGAAGCCCATCAGGAAGCTGAAATCCTTGAACATGCTGTGTCTCCCTTACTTGAAAGCCGTATTGATGCCGCCCTGAGCTACCCGAAGTTCAGCCACCACGGAGACCCGATACCGAATTCCAACCTGGCGATCCCGCAGCAAGAGCACATCCTTTTAAGCAGGCTTGAGGTTGGAGAAACCGCTTTGATCCTGCGTGTTCCCCATGAAGATCCACAGATTTTGGGATACCTGGAAAAATCTGGCATCATCCCTGGCTTCCACATAAAATTGCTCTCTTGTGCCCCTCACGATCAAACCCTGCGCATCCAGGTCATCGAAACGAGCGAAAAAGTGGTCATCGGCCCCAATCTGTCCAAAGAGATCGCACTCTCGGTTACGGAATGACCGGTATCTTGTCGGACGTGCGTACGAGGGCAACCCAAACTTGAAACCTTAACAAAACGATTGAGGATCAGAACGCAAGATGCCTGAATTACCAGAAGTTGAAACGATTATCCGCAGGCTCCGAAATGGAACGCCTGACGATCCAGGCGTGATTGACCAAACCATTCAGTCGGTCGATATTACCTGGCCGAAAATAATTGCTGCGCCAGACCCCCACAAATTTCAACAGTCCCTGGCTGGCAAAACAATCATCGCCGCGCGCCGGCGGGGAAAATTCCTCCATTTTCCTCTGAACGATGGACACCTGATTGGCCATCTACGAATGAGCGGCGATATGCGCATCGAAGCCCGCCTGGCGCCAGACGGTCAAGCAGTCCCTCCAGGTCTCTATGACCGGGTTTTGATCAACTTCTTATCTTTATACCGCCTGGTGTTCAGCGAAATTCGCAAATTTGGACGCCTGTGGTATGTTGAAAATCCTCAAGAAGTATTTCAACGCCTTGGTCCCGAGCCTTTGGACCCCGCATTTACGGGTCAACAGCTATACGCAATGCTACAAGCCCGTACTCGATCCATCAAACCCCTGCTGATGGATCAAGCCTTTATCGCTGGCATGGGCAACATTTACACCGACGAAGCTTTATTCCGTGCCCGCATCCACCCCTTGCGCAAATCAAATTCCCTGTCCGTTTCCGAAACCGATGCCCTGCACCATGCCATCCAGACGGTACTGCAGCAAGGCATCCTCAGCTTCGGCGCCAGCCTGGACTGGTTCTATCGGGGCGGCGAATTCCAGAACGATTTCAACGTTTATGGACAAACCGGCGAACCCTGTCCGAATTGCGGTACACGGATTGAGAAGATCGTGGTCGGTCAGCGGGGAACTCATTTTTGCCCAAAATGCCAGCAAATAGCCTGATGGCTATCCAGTAATAGAACAAGGCACCCGTAAGGGTGCCTTGTTATGCTGATGCTCAACAAAAACAGTTTACAAACGCAATGACCGCCGGGTCAGTCCCAGGTTGTCCCACCACCAGCGCACGGTGTCAGCGATGCTGTTCACCAACGAGCGCGGTTTGTAGCCCAATTCCGCTTTGGCTTTATCCGAGTAGATTTCCGAATTACTGATCACGGTCTCAATCGAATAACGCGTGAACCTTGGCCTGGTTTTTGTGATCTTGTAATACAGCTCTGCTATTGGGGCAACAACCAAAGCCACTGGCAAGGGGAAAGACAACACTTTAGTATCCTTCCCGGTTACTTTTTTAACCAGGTCATGCATGAGTTTCAATTCAATGCGTTCGCCGCCAAGGATATAAGTCTCACCGGGTTGGGCGTAATCTCGCGCTAAAATTTGACCTGTGACCACGTCGCGCACATCGACAAAATCATAAGCCCCTTCGATCAGGAAAGTGACCCTTTTTTGCATAAATGAGAGGATCAGCTCACCCACTTCTGAGCGGCGATAATCATAAGGTCCGATAACACCCGTCGGGCACAGGATAACAGCGTCCAGTCCATCCCTGGCGGCCTGCTTGACCAGCAGCGATGCCTCTGCTTTGGTTCGATCATAAACACCGGCCGCGTTTTCCGGGTCAAAGTTCAATGCTTCATTGACGGGTGTGCCGATTGGCGGACGCTCCAGCGCATGAATCGAACTGGTATACACCAATTTTCGGACCCGAGCGTCTTTTACAGCGTCAATCACATTCCTGGTGCCGTCGACATTCACTTTGCGTACCAGGTCTTCCTGATCTTTTGTGATCGAAACCAGGGCTGCCAGGTGAAAGACCACGTCCACATCCTGCATGGCTGCGCGCAGGGAATCCAGCTCCAGCACGTTCCCTTCAACCCGCTCGACGGGCAAACCATCCAGCGATTGGGTATCTTCGCCCGGCAGGATCAATGCCCGCACCTTCTCGCCACGGGAAAGCAACTCCCGCACCAATACATTTCCGATATGCCCGGCTGCGCCAGTTATTAAATTCATTTTTCACTCTCCAGTCCGTTAATCATAAGATTTAACCCAAACGTGGTGACTTCCTGCCAGTTTGCGCCATGCGGATCAAAAGTCGCCTGCAAAAGCAAACCCATCACCATTGATGTCAGAATCCTGGCTGTGTGTTCCGGGTCAATCCCGCGATGGAAGGAATCTTCGTCAATCCCGGATTGAATCAACCTGGAAAACAAGTCTAAATAGCGTTTGTAAGGGGCTACGGCCTTTTCCCACACTGCCGGATGTCGGCTGGCCTGGGTCCAGAATTCCAACAAAATCGGAAATCCCCTCTCAAGCGCATCAAATAATCCGCCGGATAAAGCCACCATGTTTTCTAAAATTTGGGGCACAGTAGCGGATTGATCAGCGTGTTGAAAGAAGCTGTTCACTGTTGATAGCCAGGTTTCCATTAATGCCAGGAATAGGTCCTGTTTAGAAGGAAAATGGTGGTAAAACGCGCCTTTGCTGATCTGCGCCTGCTGGCATATTTTCGCTACACTGGTAGCGTCGTAGCCATTTTTCGAGAACAGGCTCAATGACACATCTAAAATTGATTGCCGTGTATCAGCACCGCGCACCTGGTTTGTCATAAGCGAACTCATCTCCACGTTCTTGGTTGAAACCGACCGACCAGTCGGTTTGTACAGTAATCATACACCTGGGCTGAAAAATATGCAAGAGATTTCATTGTTAATCTTTTATATAAAATTACCAGCTTCACCATCGCCCGCCCTGAATTTTCCCGACACCTGGCTGAAACAGTGTTTGCACCCAAAGCACCCCCGTTTGTGGAGGGATTTGAACGCATGGGCACAACCCAATCGCACACCCGTGACAAAAAAACACCCCGCTAACCGGAGTGCTTCGTTAATCTTAAGGCGACGACGGGACTCGAACCCGTGATGAGGGTTTTGCAGACCCCTGCCTTGCCAACTTGGCTACGTCGCCAGTAAAAGAAAAGCTGATACCCGGCTTGTGGATACCAGCCTTCGTGTGTTCAGAAAGCGGGCGAAGAGACTCGAACTCTCAAACCTTCTCCTTGGCAAGGAGACGTTCTACCATTGAACTACACCCGCACAAGCTCATTCTGCTATCAAAAGCATTTTAGCACAACAGGCTTGATCCGTCAACTCTTTTTTGTTAAATTGTTTTGTGTTTTATCTTCTCCATAGGAGGAGTAGGGGCAGACACGGAGGTCTGCCCAACGCGAAGGGTGCAACCACAGCTCAAAACCCTTGCAGGGCACAGGGAGTGCTGCGCGAAGGGTTACCCCAACAAATGTCATAAAATTAGTCAAAATCGTATTTACGATCAATGATTATGATGCTTCATCAACCGATTATTCAAATTCTTTTCAACACTCTCCATAGGCTAATTGAAAGGAAGTTGCGCGTACCACCTGGTATGACGCTCATGATCCAGATTCTGTGTGTGGATATGATCTTAACCACAGTAGAGGAACTCGACGATTATCCCCAGGAAGATGCAAACACCCCGAAAAATTAATTTAACCAGAGTATAATTTGTTGAAAATTATCAACATCGACCTGCATAGAGTTTTTCAATTATCTTTTTACTACGAGGAGTAAACACACATGAAAACAGTCATTATTGGTGGTGTAGCCGGCGGAGCCAGTACAGCAGCCCGATTGCGTCGCATGGACGAACATGCTGAAATTCTTATGCTGGAGCGGGGTCCTTACGTATCCTTCGCCAACTGCGGCCTGCCCTATCACATCGGTGAGGTCATTCATGATCGGGAGAGATTGCTGGTGGTCACCCCCCAGGACCTGAAAGGCTTGCTCAATATCGATGTACGGGTTAACAATGAGGTCATCCGCATTAACCGGGCGCAGAAAACAATCACTGTACGCAACATTGAAACCAGCAGCACCTACGAAGAAAGTTACGATAAATTGGTGCTGTCTCCCGGCGCGGCGCCGATCATCCCAACCCTGCCGGGTGTGAGCCTGCCAGGCGTGTTTACCCTGCGTTATATGCCAGACATGGATGCCATCAAAGACTATATCGATCAGGAAAAACCCCCTCGCGCGGTGGTCGTCGGTGGCGGCTTCATCGGGCTGGAAATCGCTGAAAACCTGCACCATCGCGGGATTGAGGTGACGTTAATTGAACTGCTCAACCAGGTTCTGGCGCCCATCGACTACGAGATGGCAGCCCTGGTTCATCAGCACCTGACCTTCAAGAGCATCCGCCTGGCCCTGGGTGACGGATTGAAAGCCATCCACCAGGCGGAAAACGGTTGGATGCAGGTTGAGCTGACCAGCGGACGCAGCGTGGATACACATATGTTGATCCTCTCCATCGGCGTTCGTCCTGAAAACCAGCTGGCGGCGGATGCTGGGCTTGAACTCGGACTGCGCGGCACGGTGGTCACCAATCAACACATGCAAACCTCCGACCCCGATATTTATGCTGTGGGCGATGTGACCGAATTGACTGCGCGTATCACCGGTGAGCGCACCAACCTGGCCCTCGCCGGACCCGCAAGCCGCCAGGGACGCGTGGCAGCGGATCATATCTGCGGGCGGCAATCTGCCTTCAAAGGCGTCATCGGCACCTCGGTGGTCAAAGTATTTGACCTGACCGTTGCCTCGGTCGGTCTGAACGCCAAAGCCCTCGAATCTGCCAGCATCCCCTACTTAAATACCATCATCCACGTCTCCAATCATGCCGGTTACTACCCCGGTGCCTCTCCAATGTCCCTCAAGCTGCTGTTCAAGGAAGACGGGCACATCCTCGGCGCCCAGGCGGTCGGACTGGAGGGCGTGGATAAACGCATTGACGTGATTGCCACAGCCATCCATGGCGGCCTGACGGTTTACGACCTGGAAGAACTCGAACTGGCTTATGCGCCGCCCTTTAATTCATCTCGCGATCCGGTCAACATCCTGGGCTTCTCTGCGGCGAACCTTTTACGCGGTGACGCCAAAATCATCACCTGGGACCAGGTGAGCAAGCTGGACCGGTCCCGGACGACCATCTTAGATGTACGCCTGCCCGAAGAGCTGCCCCTGGGTATGATCGACGGGGCAGTCCATGTCCCCCTGCAGCAGTTGCGCAACAAAGTCAACGAAATCCCGAAAGACCGACCCGTATTGGTCTACTGCCAGACCGGGCAGCGTTCTTACTTTGCGGTACGCACTCTCATCCAGTTGGGGTTTGACGCCTTCAACCTGACCGGCGGCTACAAGACCTTTTCCCATGCCGTGGGTCGGCAATCCAATTTTGATGTTTACGAGCATGTCACCATCGACAGCAAAGAGACCCTGCGGGAGATTCCCCCCACAACCACAGTCAGCGCGCGGGAGTTCACCATCGACGCCTGCGGACTGCAGTGCCCCGGACCGATCCTGAAACTGTATAACAAAATTAAAGAGGTGGATGACGGCGATATCGTCACCGTTCAGGCCACAGATTTTGGCTTCACCAGCGACGTTGAAGCCTGGGCAAAATCCACGGGCAACCGCCTGCTATCTGTCGATACCGAAAAGGGTGTAATTGTAGCCAGGATCCAGAAAGGTCAGGCAAAACCAGCCGAGGGGCAAGTTTCAGGTCAGAACAAGACCATGGTGATCTTCTCCGGTGACCTCGATAAAGCCATCGCCGGCTGCATCATCGCCAACGGTGTGATCGCCTCCGGTCATCAATGCGCGATGTTCTTCACCTTTTGGGGACTGAACCTGCTGCGCAAAAACGAACACGTTCCAGTTAAGAAAAATTTAATCGAGAGGATGTTCGGCTGGATGATGCCGCGCGGCACGCAAAAAGCAAAGCTCTCCCAGATGCATATGGCTGGCATGGGCACCGCCATGATCAAAGGCATTATGAAGAAAAAGAACGTCGATTCGCTGCCCACCATGCTGCAAACCGCAATCGAGAACGGCGTCCGCGTCCAGGCCTGCCAGATGTCGATGGACCTGATGGGCATCAAACACGAAGAGCTGATTGAGGGCATCGAAGTCGTCGGGGTAGCGACCATGCTGGCTGCTTCGGATGAATCCAACGCGGTAATCTTCATTTGACGGTAAGGTCAATGGGAATTTGGTGAATGGTGAATGGTGAACGGTGTGTCATCCTCAAATAGGTTTACAGAAAATATTGGGTGACAGGGAAATCATGCGACCGCCGCAGAAAATTTGGAATTTGAAATCAGGAATTTGGGATTAAGGATTTGGGCTCATGAAAAAACCTTTCACCTTTCAGCTCTCAGCTACGAAGTTCCCGAGCTCAGGCGCGCAATACGCTTACAGGGCACAGGGAGTACTGCGAGAAGTGGGATCACCATTCACTATCATCGTCCCCGAGCGCAGGCGCTCGACGCCCTTAAAGGGCACAGGGAGTGCTGCGCGAAGTGGGATCACCATTCACCATCATCGTCCCCGAGCGCAGCGAGTGGGATCACCATTCAATAAACAAAAAAAGAGGCTGCCCTTGCGAGCAGCCTCGATTTTACCCCTTACTGGGCAGTATCTAATGCCCAAAGATCGGAATGTAATAGGCGAAATAGGGGTCAAGGGGCCAAAAGTAGGATTGACCGGCGCCGGGTTTCCCTGGATAATCAACCAGCATGATCCCCTGGATGCCACTGGCCTTATAGGCAAACCAATCGGGTACGGCAAACAAGAGGCCAAAATCTTCTTGATAGGGATTATAACTGGTTAGAACCCAAGACAACGGCCATTTCGAGATGTCAAAGCTAGCTGCACCACCGTAGTCGTCATCCCCATTCCAGTCAAAGCTGATCACCTCATAATCAAATTCGTCAACCACATACTGCCAGTCCGCTGGTAAATACCATTCCTGGATGCCCGAGTTGTAATCTGCATAAATAGTGTATGGACTGCCTAAATACGTCTTCCCATCAGCGAAGTCAACTTGAATGACAACCCACTGGTTGTCATGTCCAGAGCCTGAAGCTGCAGCGTAGTTGTAGTTGAAATTCACCACACTTCCGTAGGGTGTATCAATATACAGATCGACCTCGTTGAAGAACGGCTGGTTGGTGTGTACATCGCCCCACATGGCAAAGGCTGCGCTGATAATATCTCCGTAGGGGCTTGACCCACCATAATCCATCCCGATATAACGCAGATCAGCCGCGGGTAAAACATCAGGGTTCTGCGGTGAAACCAGCGACACCGGGAAAGCCCACAGGTCAGATTCAATCGGTCCTTGTTGTTCAAGGTCTACCCAACCATAATCGTTGACTTCAAAACGGGTAACTGCATCGTGCTCTATGATCTCGGTGTATGGCCTGGGCACGAAGTAGAACGGCACCCTGATGGGATCTACACAGGGTGTACAACAAGCTGAAAAGGTCACAAAGCCATAGTATTCTTCAATTGTACCGAAATCAAAGGGCAAGAGCGATGCATCCAGATCCAGGGTCACGTTCACACTGGTTGTGCCAAAGGGGGGTACGGTCACTATATTGACATCGGGGGTCAATGTCGCACCTTCTGACAATGACGTAAAGTGGGTGTCCACATTAAGAGTAATAAAAAATGGGCTAAAGTTTTCTAAGGTGATGATTTGGGTATCGGAATAATCATCAGCAATTTCAATCACGCCCCAGCTCAAGCTGACCAATTTCGGGTCCGCATAAGCAACGATACTGGTTTTAACGGATTTGAACGCATCAACCCTGCCAGCACCTTGACGTGGAATTTGTGCACTTGCTGTATCCGCCAAGTCTACCGCTGTGTTCATCATGGCTGCTTTAATCTGTGCAGGATTCAAAAATGGATTCGCTTCGACCATCAAGGCTGCCACTCCAGCAACGTGCGGTGAAGCCATCGAGGTGCCACTCATACTCACACCCAGGTTACCGCTGCCCATGTCAGCAGCAAAAATCGCCACACCAGGGGCAGTGATTTCTGGTTTTAGTTTTGAGTCAAATCCGCGCGGTCCACGCGAGGAGAAGGTCGCGATGGTGTCAGGGTCTTCTCCAGGAAAAGTCTTTACCCTTGAATCCGGGCCTATTGAAATTTCAATGGGTGATTTATCCTTCAACAGCTCGCCATCCGCTTGGAGAATGGAACCCGCCGGTAGTGTTGAGCCCTCGGTATTCATCGAAATGATCCCAGCTGCGTTGTTGTAGATGATGGCAGCCACTGCGCCCAAGTCTTCAGCATTGTTAATTTTCACGTAGAAACTACAGGTGCCACGCTTAATTAAGGCGATCTTGCCGGTCAATTCATCTCCATTTAATCCATCGATATCACACAACTCGCCATCGTCAAAATCAGCCACATCCACTAAATCCCCAGTAATGGTAGCTGTAAAGGGATTGTAAGATGTGGTATAGGGAATAGATTTTGTGCCTCCATCCTCATATTCAAGGTATGGTGATGTTTGAAAGCCGGTGGTTGATGCTGCTACCGAGATGGCAGAATCACCAACCGATGGTGAACCGACTATATAGGAGCTGTTCCCGGCATTACCAGCAGATGCCACCACCACCACACCGATCGAGGTTGCATTTTCAACGACCTGATACTCTGGATCTAACTCATCTGCCGGACCCCAATCAGATCCCAGGGACATGTTGATCACATCTACAGGTTCTCCCAGGTGCCCCAGACCTTTAGGATCCATAGCCCACTCAATGGCATGTATGACTAAGTTTGTTGAACCCGAGCGTCCAAAAACTTTCACGGCATACAGTAATGCATCCGGTGCCACACCTGAACCAAACCCAACATCAAACCCAGCAGCTGTTGAGGACACATGCGTACCGTGGCCATATTCATCCAGGGGGTCTTCGTCCGGAACAGGAATCACGCTGCCAGTGTTTCCGCCTGCATCGTAGTTCGTACCGGCAAAGTCATAACCGCCAATCACTTTCGCCGTCGGGAATGTGCCTTCTTCAATGATGTTGGGGTCATTGTACGCGTAATCAGCAGGGTCGCCTGAACCGCCAAACATGGCGTGGGTGTAGTCAATGCCAGTGTCGATCACTGCGATGGTCACACCTTCACCGGTGAAGCCAAATTTATGGCCATACATATAACCCCACACATCATCGGCATTAATTAAAGGGATACTCGCGCCTAAAGTGGGTTCATGCTTCCGCGCTTGGGTGACAGATTTTACACCGGAAATAGATCGAATTTCATTAACCAACTTTGCTGGAACCTGCAGCATAAAGCCATTCAGGGTCTTCGTAAAGGTATCGCCGATTTGGATAACTTCAGCACCGCGGGTGGCTGTAATTTGTCCCAGCACGACTGCCTGATCGCTTTTAAGCTCATCAACATAATCGATTTGCTCAACCTGGTCAGCCCGGTTCTGTGTGTTTAAATCCTGCTGAAGAACATATTCAATCAGCGAAGGTTTCTCAAGTTGCACCACAACAACAACCGGGATATCCGCATAAGCCAACAAAGCTTGCGGGATCGGGCCCTGGTTGAGAACCAAAAATTCTTCAATCGTCATCCCCCCTTCAAATTTATCCAGGATCTCCTGCGGAAGTAATTCAGGCTCAAGTCGTTGCGGCCTTTCCCAGCTTGGTTCATCTGGCGATTTTGCTTGTTCGGTCACCATTTTCGCGACAACCGGCGATGCCATGAAGCTGAGCAACAATACGAAGGTAAACACTTTCAAAATTATTTTTTTCATCTTATCCTCCATAGTTCTTAACAGTTAATCGTCATTTTGCTAAATGGAAAAACTTTTCCTTCAATAAGCACCTCCTGTCATCATTCTGGCAAATAATGGTTATTCTCCCAAAAAATATTGCGCCACAAGGCGCAAACAATTCATTTAATACTCCCTTATTCTCTTTCTGTAGACACTAAAATTGGTATTCATTATGAATTTTTCACGTGAATCGTACTGAGAGACTAATTTTTTGTAAAACTAATTATTAGTATATCATACAAATCTAATCAACCATAAAAATTTCCATCTTTAACCTTAAAAAATGGGATGCTCAAAATCTAATTTTAGGCAATTTGATATTGGGATTTCCGTAATTTGTTAATACTCTAAGCTCTAAGTTCTCTGTTGCGCTCTACTTAACTGATAGTCGTGGTGACCTATCCCTCACCCCTCATCCTGGTCCAACTCCAACACCTCAGCTGCCAACCGGGCTGCATCGGCGACGAGTTGCGAACAAAACACACGAAACAGGTCCCGCTCTCGTGCATCCTGCTGGGCTAATGGGTCCCCGATATCCACCCCCAATAATCCGGGGCAGGTTAATGAGCCATGCAGCGCAGAAAATCTGGCTAAAAACTCTTTCGCCAGGGCATAGCAGGCTTCTTTTTTATCCTTATCATAAACATCGATACCCCTGACCAGGCCAATGGCCATGATCCCACCGCTAACCGCGCCACACATCCCACCGCTGTGTCCGATTCCGCCGCCAAAGGGCGTTGCGATTCTAACCGCGGTGGTCAGGTCAAGGTTAAAATACTCGGCAAAGGCGCCGAACGTCGATTGGGCACAATTGTAATGCGCCTCGAATAGTTTTTTTGCTTGATCTTCAAATTTCAAGGGGACTCCTGTTGTCTCTGTAAAGGAACCATTCACGATCAGTGGTTTGAAGCGGAATGTGTCAATGATTTGACACAACGTTTCTGAAAGTTATCGCTAAAAAAACATGGTTGTTCATCCAGTTGAAGCACGTCTTGCTGGTGATACTATTCCTCCAGCCACCCCGGCAAGGGTGGACGCAAATTCCTTTCACAAATCTCTCCGGATTCTTGTGATACGCGGCCTGCAAGACGATCTGCCGCCTATGGGTAATTTCTTTTGCCTGCCGTAGTGAACATCTGCTGTTGTCATCAATCCAATGCCGCTATGATGATGTTGTTTTTTGAGACCTATCATTTCTCCACCGCCCCATACTCTATATTATTGGCGTCAGTTGTCTCACTATTACAGACTCAGAGGGATTATAAAACTTCCCTGGCGATGCGATTGGCTTCGGCGCGAGTTGCAGCTTCATCCAATGTAAGCATCTGCCTGTCCTTCATCAACATCTGTCCGGCTACCATGGCATCCCGAACATCACCAATCGAAAGGGCATAAATCAAATGCGAATAATAATCGTAACAGGGAGTCAGGTTGGCTGAACTAAAATCGATCACAACCAGGTCAGCAGATTTTCCAACCTCTAACGATCCGATGATGTCATCCAAACCAACGGCGCGAGCTCCATCGATGGTGAGCATCGAAAACACTTTTTCAGCAGGTAATACCTTCGGATTCCCGGTAACGCCCTTTTGCACCAGCGCAGCCAGTTGCGCTTCGTGAAACAGGTCAAGGTCGTTATTGCTGGCCGGGCCGTCCGTGCCGATGCTCACATTAACGCCCTGAGCAAGCAGTTCTGCTACCCGCGCAATCCCCGAAGACAGCTTCAAGTTCGATGAAGGGCAGTGCGCCACCGAGGTACCAGTCTCAGCCAGGCGGCCAATTTCCTCATCAGTGAGGTGTACACAATGGGCCAATAAAGTGCGCTCACTTAACAAACCAAACTTATCCAAAACTGCAATGGGACGTGCGCCATGCTTTTCCTGAACCAATTCCAACTCACCTTTCGATTCAGAGGCATGGGTTACAAAAAGTAAACCACGGTCATGAACCAACCCCATCACGTGTTCCAGGGTAGTCGGACTCGTGGTATAAGCAGAATGCGCCTGGATGCAAGGACGCACCAGGGGCACATCGGCATAATTGTCCAGGTACTCGATGGCAATCATCTGGTTGGTATGGCGATAATCCTCAAACCCTTCAATTTCAGCAAAACTGGGTCCGGTTACGATGCGGAACCCTGCTCGCCGGGATGTTTCCGTCACCTCCGGGTAATACCAGTACATATCAGCCGCGCAGGTGGTACCGGCACGCAGCATTTCGATGATGGCCAACTCAGAACCGGTCACAACGGTTTCAGGCGAGAGCACTGCCGCTTCTACCCGCCAGATGGTCCCTAACCATTGTTCAAGTGGACAGTCATCAACCAAACCGCGCATGAGCGTCATCGCCCAATGTCCATGTGTATTCACCAGCCCGGGGATAACCACCCGGCCCTGTAGATCAACCCGATTTCCAGCGGTAAATCGCGATTTGGCTTCACTGGCATCCCCAATCCACAGAATTTTGCCTTCCTTCACCGCCACAGCCGCATCATGCAAAACCCATCGTTCGGGATTCATGGTGATAATCGTACCGCCAGTTAATAATGTGTCGATGAGGTTGGTCTCTTTGGTCATCATGCCATCATCCTTATATAAAACAGGTGAGTGGCTCGATGTCCACTCACCTCTATTTCCAACACGTTATTCGAGATTAATCTTCCAACTCTTCCACAAACTGCTCTCGACCGGAAAGCATAACGCTGGCGACAATGATCATCAGCAGGAATGGCAGCACCGACAACCAGACTGCAACCTGGCCCTGTTCTCCTGTGAACCCATACAACTGCTGACCTGCAACGCCAATGGCCACTAGCACGCCGGCAACCAAACCGCCGATCGCACCAATGATCATGAGAATTGAACCGATGTTCTTGGCAAAGCCCTTAGCAACATCTTCTTTAGCCATGATATCCGTCCACACCAAACCCCAGCGTTTAACACGCGGATACAGCAAAAGCAACAAGATGGGGCCCAGGACAACAGAAGCAGCAAAGTTATTCACGGTGATGGTAATTGCCAGGAAGGCAAAGGGAACCATACCAGCAATGTCGAGATACCAGGCAATAATGATGCCACAGGCTGCTGCAGCAACCAGTGAAACCAGTTCAAAGGCCAAAACTTTTTTGAAGCTATTGGTATTCTGGGACATATCATTCTTGGGCACCAGGCCAAAGGTTGCACCCCACATCTTGTAAGGGATGAAACCCAGGAAGAAGTTCCCAAAGAAACCGAAGATTGAGCCAATTCCCAAAGTACCGCCAAACAGGTCTCCAATTAAGTTGCCGATGGCGGCGCCCCAGGCGCCAGCCGGGCCAAATAACAGTCCGAAAACGGGTGGGAAGACATTCGCCGGCCGCACCTCGGTGATACCGGGCACAATCGGGATACCGCCCTTGAAAACAATTAGAAATGCTGCGTAAATTGCAGCGGAAAGCGCCACCAGGATAATCATCCGGGTGTTCTTCCACATGGTCACAACTTCTTTCATGATTTAACTCCTTAATAACTAAAAGACAATTCGATTTGATGAGACTTGCTGATCGGTAGATAGGTTTTCTTTTTTGTTGGGTATCACCTCCTTTATAAAAACTGGAAGAATAAATTAAGATATTCTAACCGGTTCGTGCATCATCATCACAGCCTGTTCACAACCACAGGTTTCATCAAGCTGTGCTTTTAAAGTATTAACCAACAGCATCGTTAAACGTTGCTTGATGTCTGCCATTTGATCGCCTACAAAGCTCATTTCCTGTTCCAAACCAGCCGCCCAATTGATCGAGTAGGCAACAGCAGCGTAGTGCATTCCCAGTTCTCTGGCCAACACGACCTCGGGGATGCCCGTCATCCCTACCACATCGCCGCCTAATTGGGCGAACATGTGAATCTCAGCCGGTGTTTCAAAGCGCGGGCCATTCGTGGCTACATACACAGCTTCTGGATGAATTTTCAAATCAAATTCCGAGGCCAGATCCAGCATCTTTTTCCGCAAAGCCGGGCAGTAGGTAACGTCCATATTGGTGTGAGCCAAACCTGAGTTCCCTCCATCAAAGAAAGTAAACTCCCGGCCGCTGGTAAAGTCGAGGAAGTCGGTCAGTAATCCCAGGCCCATCGGGGGAATGGTGCGGGTAATTGAGCCTACCGCGTTGGTTGCCAGTACGTGTTTAACTCCCAGGATTTGCAACGCCTTGATATTTGCCCGGTAATTAATCTTATGCGGTGCGGTCGTGTGGTCCAACCCATGCCGGGCTAAAAAAGCCAGTTCAAAGCCCTCATAAGTGCCGATGTTGACCAACGCCGGGCCATAGGGCGTTTCGATCGTCTTTTCTACACCATTGAACCCCGTAATCGAGTAAATGCCGGTTCCGAAAATGATGGCTGCATCCATGCTTGTTTTCTCCTATCCTTAACCAAAATAACGCGCCAGACCATACGGGCTGAGGATGCCATGCTGGGTGATCACGCCTGCCACATACTCAGGTGGAGTGATATCAAAAGCCGGGTAATAGGCATCGATTTCAAGCAATGTGGTGGCCACACCCCGGCAAGTTTTTATTTCTTCAGAATCCCGGGCTTCGATTTCAATTGATGCCCGGTTGGGTTTTTGTTTATCAGCCGCCTGGGTGAAAACAAAATAAGGAACACCATAATAATGGGCTGCCAGTGCGTTCTGGAATGTACCAATTTTGTTAACCACATGACCATCCAGGGTTACCAGGTCAGCCGCGGTGAAATATTTCTTAATTTTACCCTCTGAAATTACATGAGCAGGCATATTATCCGTAATAATTTTAACCGGCACACCAATTTCATGGATGCTGGGAGCCGTCAGGCGAGCACCCTGCAGATAAGGCCGGGTTTCGGGCGTGAATACCTGTATGCTTTTACCCTGTTGTTTGGCAATCGCTAGAGTCATTAAAAGGGAGGTTTCTGCAAAGCACATCGTCAGAATGCCATCCCCATCATCAATCAAGCTGGCGCCAAACTGACCGCATTTAAGGTGTTTATCATAACTGAGGTCACGAATATGCTCAATCCATTCCAACAGCGCTGTTTCGACCGATTGACCTTCATCCAGCGCGTCGTATATGATCCCGATGGCGCTTTCCAGAAGGCGCGCCAGGCTGGTGTTGGTCGGCCTAGTTCTGACCAATCGCTGGCGAGCGGTTTGAAAAGCCTCCCGCTGTTTGATGGGGTCCTGATCCGCCACCTGTCCTGCCAGCATGGCCATGGCGTATAAGCCAACATATTGCGGACCGCCACCCTGGGTAACCATATCTTCAATCGCCCTCGCTGCACCTTCGACATCATGGCAACGATGAAAGGCCTTCTCAAAGGGATATTTTCGCCGATCGCACATCACCACTGCCCCATCTTCATAACGGGCGACGTTTTCTCGCCGTAACAAGAATGGCAGCAGGGCATTGATTTCATTTAACTGCATAAATCCTCCAAACTCAGGATCGAATTAATCCTTCGATTTTTCCATAACCCATAACCGCAAAGTAAATCGAAACCAGCATGAACAAGATGGAAAATGCCAGCACAACATAATCTGCTTTCTTCATCTGAAAATCCAGGTAAAAGGTGCGTTTTTCTGAAGCGCCAAAACCCTTGGACTCTAAAGCCATGCCGAATATATTGGTATTGCGGATGGATGAGATAAACACAGGTACCAGCAAGGGCAAAAATTTCTTTAATTTTTCTAAAAGATTGCCCGATTCCAGGTCAAGGCCGCGGCTGCGTTGAGCCTGGCTGATGGTGACGGTGCTGGTCACAATCGTCGGTACCAGCCGCAAGGCTGTGGAAATCGCAAAGCCAACCCGGTAAGGCATCCCCAACCGGATCATGCCGTTGACCAGTTCCTCATTACGCGTGGAGGTAATCAGTATCATACCGGTAGAGATCATCAAGATCATGAGCATGGTCCGTGACACAGCATAGGTAAGAGATTGAACAGAAACAATCCAGAATAACTTGGTATCGCCGGATGAAAATATATTCCATAAGATCATACTGGACACAGTCAAAACTATTAAAATATATCTGATTCGGCGCATATTAACGAGCGCGCCTGAGGCCACCAACTGAATGACGATTAAAACAGTAATCGGCAACATCCACAAGGGGTCCTGAAATAGCAAGATTGCCACAAAGGTCAGAAGAAATATGATAATTTTGACGCGAGGGTCCAGACGATGAATAAATGAATTGTTGTCAATATAAATCTCGGCATCCATCAGCTATGCGCTCCTTCTAAACATGCTTCCATTTCGGCAGGTGTTAAAAATGTGTAACCCAGACGACGGGTAAATTCAACAAAATGGGGTGGACGCAAAAAAGCGTCTCGTAGAACTTCGCTCTGGGAAAACACCTCCCGGGTGCTTCCCCCCAGAATAACATCACCGTCTTTCATCACAAGGGCGCGTTTGGCATATTCAGCCACCACCCACATATGATGAGTGATGAAAATGATCGTGCTGCCGTTTTCATTCAAACGTCTGACCATGTTCATCATGCTGCTCTGTTCACTGTAGTCTAACCCGGTGGTGGGCTCGTCCAGGATTAAGACATCCGGGTTCGAAGCCAGCACCGAAGCCACCGCAACCCGTTGACGGCCGCTCTTGGTCAGGGTGAAGGGGTCCTCCTCTTCCAAACCTTCAAGGCCTACTGCAGTTAAAGCCTCCGACACGCGCTGTTTGACCTCCTCCTCGGGTAATTTCCTGATGCGCGGGCTGAAGGCAACTTCATCGAAGACCTTTTCTGAGAAAATTTGGTGATCCGGGTTTTGAAATACATAACCTACACTTTTTCCGAGGGCAAAAATACCCTGCTCTCGGGTGGGCTTCCCATTAACCAGGATTTCTCCTTCAGTGGGCAGGAGCAGTCCGTTGAAGTGCTTGGCCAGGGTCGTTTTACCGCTGCCATTTTGTCCAATAATCGCCACCATGTCGCCACGATGAATCTCAATGTTAACTTTTTTCAGCGCTTCAACCTCACCTTTATAGGTATGTGAAAGGTTCTGGCATTGGATCAATGGCTCGTTGAGTTGTTCCAGTTTAGCCTTTTCTCTGGCTACCATCTCCTGGTATGCAAGATCATTAATCTGGAATTTCAGGGATTTAAAGGTCTCCACACCTTCGTCAGGGGTAAGCGGTAACTCAGATACACCCGCTGCCTTAAAAAACTTGGGAATGCCCAACGGCATCACGCCCAGGGATTCCATCAACGCCACATCGGTTAATATTTCCCGTGTCGGACCCACTTTAATCAATTGTCCCTCTTTGATGAGTGCAATCCTGTCTGCAAAAAGAGCTTCTTCGGTTTCATGTTCAACAATCAACAAAGTCAGATCATCGCGCTTGCATAAACGGTGGGTAATTTCAAATACGCCCATCTTGCTGATCGGGTCCAGATCGGTGGTGGGCTCATCCATCACCAGTACCTGGGGTTTCAATGCCAGCACCGACGCGATGGCCAATTTCTGCTTCTGACCGCCAGATAGGGTGGACGGCGGTCGGTTGCGAAATCCCTCCAAACCCACATATTCCAGGTTTTCATCGATGCGGGTTTTGATTTCTTCGCGGGGCACCGCAAAATTTTCAGGGCCAAAGGCGACTTCAAGCTCAACATTGGTGGAGAAGAGCTGAGCCTCAAAATCCTGAAAAACCATGCCCACAATTTCCGCCATCTGAGCTACCGAATAATCCTTCGTGTTACGACCCATCACCACTACATCTCCCCCTAATTTTCCTATATGGAAATTAGGGATTAAACCGTTTATCGTGGCAGCCAGGGTGCTCTTTCCCGCCTCGCTGGGGCCCATCAGCATTAAAAACTCACCTTGCTCAAGAGCCAAATTAATTTCCTGAAGTGCTAAACTTTTTTGCCCCCGATAACGGTATTTTAAATCTCGAATGGATACAATGGGTTCACTCACTTAGCCTCCAATATTTTTAATCTATGTCTAATAAAAAATCCCGTCTGAGCAATTAAATACTCCAACGAAATATTTATGAAATCAATTCCAGTTCAGCAAGAATAAAACCTTTGCAGTCACGGTTTTTCTCGCCCAATAGATGAGAGATTTGCAGTATTTTATTGTTCTTTTCTACCATTTAAATAATTTCTATAGATAAAGGCATAATGATATGAAATGAAGCGTAAGTTAAAACCATACTCATCCTATTATAACGCAAATATCCTCGAAATCATCCTGGAAAAGTCAATTGATCCAGGCGACTTCTCCATGGCAGAAAATCCAGGGACAAACTGTCTGCAATGTTATCAGACATCAGGCTGTTTTGATTATATAACAATGACCCAATATCCACCATCAGATATGAGCTACCAGCTACTGACTGCCCACTACCAACAATTGTTCATCAACGCCCTATTCTAAATAATGGTCCACAAGATATTTCGTGAACTTAGCCGTCTGGCGTGTGTTCATTTCAATATTAAGCAATACTAAAATCCCTTCTGTCAAGATCTTGAAAACAACATAGGAAAACGTTCCATATATCAGCCCAACAATGAGGATAATCAGACCCAATTCGCCTTCATCTGTAAAGAGCATAATAAAACCAACTAATCCAACACTGCTCGCTAGGATGACTGTAATTATCACAAGGGTATTGCACAAGTTCGCCATACCTTTTAATAATGAGTACTTCGAAGAAAATTGTATCGACTGGGAAGGCCTGGTCTGCCCTCTATGAGAAACCGGATCTTGAGACGCAGTAAAGGCTGCCGGGCTGGATGGCGCGGATGCCAGAGTTTGCTGTTGAGCGGTTTGAGGTATTTCATCGGAGTCAGTAGCTTTAACATCCATCAGGGTTTCACCACAATTTACACAAATTGATCAATATACTGTATTTTCTGTGGAATAATTAGGGCAAAGCACAACTTTTATTTTTTCTCCTCCTGTAAATTTTGAGATTAATCAATAGTGACAAAAAATAAATTTCAAAGTAGATTCGGCAGGGCTGACACCTGAATCTACCCACCAAACAAATTTGTTGAAAATAAACGCCCTCGCCATTGCCCGCTATCGTCGAAAAGAAATCATCAATGGGTGCCATTTACTGATTATCACCAGTAAAGCGCCTTAGCCTAATACAAAAACAAGCACAAATAAAATCAAAATTAACAAACTCATCAATACAACCCCAACAGTCATAATCGAGAAGCTGCGCACAGCACCTTTGTCAATGGCCTCTAAACGCGAGCTCATCAACCCATGATCCTGGGTTACCGATGCAAGATTTGCATTTAATGCATCGATCTGCTGGTACAGGTCAGCCAATTCGCCGGAATACGGTCTGGCAGTTTCGACCAGAGGCCCTAAACTTTCAATCAAGGGCGTCATTTTTTGTTGAATAACATTGATCTCAGCCGCATTGGATTTCAGCGATTGTTCAAGATTGTTAACCTGCTGCTCTAAGGGCGCCAGCGCTTCTTTCCGCTCACGCTGTACTTCAGAAATCTGACCGTTTAAACGCTCGAACTGGTCGGTAAACGGTTCCTGATCCGTTTTTATCTGCGATATTTCCATCTCAATTTGGGGGATTCTGATGGAAATCTTCTCCAATGATCCTTCGAGTGAAATAATCGCATTTTTCAATGCGTTCATCCTGGCTTCCTTGTCAGGCAAATCGGATGATTGGACCTGTGATAGTTTTTTATGATATCCAGCAATTTCATCTTTTGCCTTTTCCTGATGCTGAAGCGCATTCATTAATTCTTTTTCAAGGTCAAGTTGCCTGATTTTTGACTGATTCAGTTTTTTCGCGACAACTTTTTGTTCAGATTGCATATCGTTGGTTTGTTGGGAGTATTCTTTAACCACCTTGCCATAGGATTCGCGCACTTGTTGCAGTTCTTCAGTCAGCCTGGCGTTCTCTTCAGCAAGTGAAACTCTCTTTCCATCCAGCGTTTCCAATTCAAAATAAGGTTCGGTATAGCTGTGGTGAAGGACACGTGCTTCCCAGGCTTTTTTAGCAAGTTCTGAAATTAAAGCTTCTTTCTCCTGTATAATATTCTTCTTCTGACCCGCAAGTTTGGACTCCTCAATCTTCCATTTGCCTGAGTTTATGGCAGCTGCCCCCCAAGCCTTAACTTTCCCTGTTACCAGCAATATGCTCATAACAAGCACCAGCACGCCCAATGCCATGATCCCCAGCACCAACGGTATCCACCAGAGAGAACTCTTTGGCGCCATGATGGCATAGGGCGTTTGACCCGGATTCACCCAGGTCACTGTATTCGAATTCACCTGCTTACCGTTTGTTTCTAAAATTTTCCCTCCATGTAATGTGAGGGTGAAGCTCGAGAAGCTGTAGCGAAAATCGGCGACACCCGAGAAATCAATGCAGTCAGCTTTCCGATTGTTATAAGTAACTTTCGTCATGGTGAATATATCATTCCATTCGTCAGATATTTTCGTCTTTGGAACGAGCAATTCATAGCCAACAATCTTGGGGTCACCTGTCTTAATACTCTTCCAGGTCATTTTAATGTCGTTTTCATTCCTGGCCTCAGCAACCATCTCATCCAGAGCAGCCTCAACCTCTTGAGTAACACCATGCGTCAAAAAAGAGTCCACTGGAATCAGCCAGGTCATCTTAAAATCAAATTTATTGCCAGCATATATCTTCACTTCCATATCAGCAGCGCCCAGGCCACAGGCGCTTAAAAAAGTGCTCATGAAAAGGACAATGACCAGGTTTTTTAAGATACTAGATGCAAACCTCTTCCCGTTCTTTAACATGCTTTACCTCCTTGATTCTATGAAAATCGAAAGGATATTTTGATTTGGAAACAATTTTAATATTTAAATGAGTTTTTATCACCCCAAGTATATCATCAACCAGCCCAGGTTAAAAAATCAAATGTCAGTTACGTTTGCCCTGCTATTCCCCTTTTCTGCATAAACAAACGCACAGGATTCAGCCAGGGAATACATGAAGCTGAACCATCAATTGTTCACACATGAATAAGCTTCACAAAGAAAATAGGGATTGAATACTGGGTGTCACTGCAGCGATCAGGTCTGCGCCTGCCCGCTAACCCCTTCCCGGCTGTGCGCCGTAGGTGGTGAATTTCTCCAGCACATCTTGCATCTCTTCCCTGCCGAGCACCACCGGCGACCCCACCGACCGGGTGATCAGGTACAGCTTAGCCACATATTCAACCATCTCCGCGGTAGAAAAGGCCTGTCCCAGGCTGACACCCACCGCCACCAGGCCGTGATTTGCCAGCAGCACCGCGTTACTTTCGCCTATGCTCTCACAAATCCCCCGAGCCAGTTCCGGCGTGCCGAAGGTCGCATAGGGCGCCAGTGGGACTTTGAAGCCAGCAGAGCCAATTAAATAGTGCACTGCGGGCAGTTCCCAGCGTAAACAGGCTAAGGCTGTGGAATAATCAGAATGGGTATGCACCACTGCCTTAATCTCCACCCGTTGACACAGTAAAGCCAGGTGAAATCCAAGTTCGGAGGAGGGCAGCAAATCACCATCCACCTGCTTCCCATCCAGGTCAAGCACCACCACATCCTCCGGGTTCATCGTTTCGTAAGCAATCCCCGAGGGTGTGATCGCTACCAGGCTCTTGTCTTCGTTCGTCAGGCTGATATTGCCACCCGTGCCCTTAACCAAACCTGTGCTGAGCATTTTCCTGGCATATTCCACAACTTTTCGGCGTTCATCTATAAGAAGCATCCAGATCTCCTTCGTTGGTTTAGGATGATGTGTACGGCTGATTATACATGAAACCCGTGCAGGGGTTCACTGCCGGGTAAAAATCCCTTTATTTGAACTTTAACGTCGGTGCTTTTTCCCGTTTGATGACCGTATTCACAAAAATGACTGCCAGGATCGCCAGGCCGCACAGGGCAAGAAACCCGACCACCAGGTAAGGAAAGAACACCTCCCAGGGGATGAAAATCCCTTCATAGGGTTCCAGGATGTAATCCGCACGCAAGAACGCGGTTGACCCATCATGCAAAACTTCGCCCATTGGAATCGACCAGGTGCTGACACCCGCTGCAGATTGCACGCCGTTTGTATTGATAATTTGGGGTGTCTTGAGATCCACCGTAAACTCCAGGGCAGATAAATCCATTAAATGCACCCCCGGAATAACCAGGTTAGAATTCGCCATGTCAATGGTTTGAGTGAACCGGAACCCTTCCTCCCGCTCATCAAAGGTGATCTCAACCGGCCCGATACGCCGTTTTTGGGAGAACAGCGCGACAAAATCCGCCAATTCAAACTCAACAGACTCCCAATCCAATCCATCCTGCGTGTAATGATTGACTTGCATTGACGTTAACACTTCATCTTGAGTTAAAGTCGCAAAATAATTTTCTAACGCGTAGCCTTCAGGCAGCGCCTCCTGGAAGTTTTCATAATTCTCTTGTTTAACCCCAATAGCAAACCGCAAGGTGCCAGAGCCATCTTCAAAGACGTTAATCTCTTCGCTGATGACGACACAACCACTTAAAAAGAGCAGACACAATACCGCTGCAGCGATTAATAGGGTTTTAACTCGTTTCATGCCCATCTTTTCAGTCAGCTTTCCGGTTCGAGTGATTTTAAATTATAATGTATCCCGAATTTTCCGCAATCCTGAATGGTGAATGCCATCTAAACTTTCATTAAGCTCGACAATAAACTAAATAATTTCAATTACCTTGATTTTTATAAGTATTCTCGGCATAATTGGGTTTAGATAAAAAATAATAATTCTGGCGATTGGCATCTATGTGATATCAACTTCTTCTTGAAAGGAATTTTGCGGCATGAATCAAAAACCGAATACCCCCTTTACTCCCTCCAAACTCAATCGACGGCATCCTGTCCCCTCAGACCTCGAAATCGCCCAGGAGGCGGTGCTTAAACCCATTACACAGGTCGCTGAAGAACTGGGACTCCTGCCGGATGAATACGATCCATATGGAAAATATATGGCTAAGGTGCACCTCTCCGTCCTGGAGCGCCTGACCAATGTGCCCGACGGAAAATACGTCGATGTCACCGCCATAACGCCCACGCCCCTGGGCGAAGGCAAGTCGACAACCATGGTCGGCTTGAGCCAGGCGCTGGGCGCACACCTGGGCAAGCGGGTGCTGACCGCCATCCGCCAACCCAGCCAGGGACCCACCTTTGGCATCAAGGGCGGCGCTGCCGGCGGCGGGTACAGCCAGGTAGTCCCGATGGAGAACTTCAACCTGCACCTCACCGGCGACATCCACGCCATCACTGCAGCCAATAACCTGATCGCAGCCGCCATTGAAACCCGCATGTTCCACGAATCCTACCAGAGCGACGAAGGCCTTTTCAATCGTCTATGCCCCCCCAACAAGAAAGGCAAGCGCAGTTTTGCCGTTAACATGCTGCACCGATTGAAAAATGTGGGCATCAACAAGGCCGATCCTGATGAGCTGACCGCAGAGGAACGGCGCAAGTTTGCCCGTCTGAACGTCAACCGCGAAACCCTCACCTGGCGGCGTGCCATCGACACCAACGATCGTCTCCTGCGCGGGATCACCGTCGGCCAGGGTCCGAATGAAAAAGGATTTAACCTTAAGACCAATTTTATTATCACCGTTGCCAGTGAATTAATGGCCGTTCTGGCGCTTGCTACCAGCTTACAGGATATGCGTGAGCGCATCGGTCGGATTGTGCTTGCACTGGATATGGATGGCAACCCGGTTACCATTGATGACGTCGGCGTGGGCGGAGCAGCCACCGTCATGATGAAGGATGCCCTGATGCCCAACCTGATGCAAACCCTGGAAGGCACCCCGGCCTTCGTCCACGCCGGACCCTTTGCCAATATCGCCCACGGCAACAGCTCTATCATGGCTGATATGATCGGTCTGAAACTGGCTGATTACGTGATCACCGAATCGGGCTTTGGCGCCGATATGGGCATGGAAAAATTCTTTGACATCAAATGCCGCTACTCGGGCAATGTCCCCGATGTAGTGGTGCTGGTAGCCACCGTCCGGGCGCTTAAGATGCACGGCGGTGGTCCTAAAGTGGTGGCAGGTGCGCCTCTGGCGCCGGAATATATCGAAGAAAACCTGGAATTGTTACAGGCTGGACTTGACAACCTGATGGCGCATGTTGACATCGCCTGCCATTATGGCGTCAACATTGTGGTGGCCATCAACCGTTTCCACACCGATACCGAAGCCGAGTTAGAGCTGATCAAAAAGGCCTGCTACGAGAGCGGCAAGGTTTTCGACGCAGTGGTGACCAACCATTGGGAAGAGGGCGGCGCGGGCGCCATCGAACTGGGCAAAGCCGTGATCAAAGCCGCTGAGCAGGAAACCGACTTCAAATTCCTTTACCCGCTGGATATTCCCATCAAAGAGAAAATTGAGATCATCGCCACCAAGGTCTACGGCGCCGACGGTGTCGATTATTCACCCGAAGCGGAAAAGCAAATTGAGGAATACACCCGCCTGGGCTTTGACAAAATCCCGATCTGCATGGCCAAAACCCACCTCAGCTTAAGCCACGACCCGGCGGTAAAAGGCCGCCCCAAGAATTACCGCATCCCCATTCGCTCGGTGAATGCTTCTGTGGGCGCCGGATTCCTTTACCCCTTGCTGGGCACGATGAGCACCATGCCCGGCCTGCCCACCCGGCCCGCGTATTACGAAATCGATATCGATTTTGAGACCGGCCGCATCATAGGTTTGATGTAATTCAACCCGCTAACGAAACCTAACTCCCCGGAGATCGACACCGGGGAGTTTTTTCATGCCCCACCTCGATTGCGACGGCCTCCAGACTGGAACGACGAAAACACACTGTCGTTGTCCCCTTCCCCTCCGAGAGGGGAAGGGTTAGGGATGGGGTTCTCAGAGCATCATCCGTCCAGAGACCTGTTGAATAAAATACCACTCACCATTCACTATTCTCTATTCACCATCATCGTCCCCGAGCATAGCGAGTGGGATCACTATTCTCTATTCACCATTCACCATCATCGTCCCTGAAGCGCAGCGAGTGGAATCACCATTCACCATTCACAATTCACCCCCTCCCGTGCTAAAATTAAAGGTCAATTCATTGCCAATTGGATTGCCGCCATTTCCGGCGAGCACACCTTTTTGCGCGTAAATACAAGGAAAATTTGCGTTTTTAGTAGTTAACAGGTTCAGAAACACGATAATGAGCGAAAAAAATCCATTTTTGATCGTTGGGCTGGGCAACCCCGGCCCGGATTACCGCCACAACCGCCACAATGTGGGCTTTATGGCAATAGACGCCCTGGCGCGCGCATTGGATATCCCCATTCAGCGGGTGGAACTGCGTGCCCTGGTGGGCAAGGGTCTGCTGGATGGTCAGCGGGTGATTCTGGCTAAGCCGCAAACATTTATGAACAAATCCGGGCAAGCGGTGGCATCCCTGGCCCGCTTCTATAAGATCCCCGTCGATCAAATCCTGGTGGTGCACGATGATCTTGATCTGCCCTTTGGCAACCTGCGCCTGCGCCCAGAGGGCGGGACCGGCGGTCATAAGGGGATGGATTCGATTATGAACCGGCTGGGTACACGCGAATTCCCCCGTCTGCGAGTGGGCATCGGTCGACCGCCCGGGCGCATGGACCCGGCGGATTTCGTGCTGCATGATTTTGACCCACCCCAGCAGGAGCTGCTGCCGCAGGCATTGGACCGCGCGGTGCAGGCCATACGCGCCTTTGTGCTGGAAGGGGTTGAGCTGGCGATGACAATGTTCAATGAACGCCCGGCAAAAGACACTCACCCGGGTGAGGATCAGGATTAATGCAATTACTGGACGCAATCGGTGAATTAACGGCTTACCGTGATCTGCTGTCCGATCTGCAGGCGGCGCCTGGACGCAGTCAGCCCTTGCTGGGGCTGGGATTACCGCGCGCCGCGCGCCTGCCGTTGCTGGCTCGCCTGCAGCATGACCTGGCCTGCCCGGTTTTGTTAATCACCAATCGCGCCGATCGTGCCCTGGCTCTGTACGAAGAGCTGGGATTTTGGCTGGGTGAGGCGAGCGTGCACTACTTCCCGGAACCCAACCCGTTATTTTATGAAAAATCAGGCTGGGGCGCCGGCACACGTCGGGACCGTTTGCAGGTGTTGACCATGCTAGTCAGGCTGTTAATCCCCGGGATGCCACAGCCTGGGTACCCGCCGGTGATCGTTGCCCCGGTGCGGGCGATCATGACCCGCACGCTCCCCCGCCGCGATTTTATCAAACACACCCGCGCGCTGCGGATTGGTCAGCAGGTCACTCCCGATGGGTTGACCCGTGAGTGGGTGGAAACCGGCTACGACTACGCCAATATCGTGGTTGAGGCGGGCCAGTTCTCGCGCCGCGGCGGGATCCTCGATGTGTGGTCGCCCGGCGAGGACGAACCGGCGCGGATTGAGTTTTTTGGCGATGAAATTGACACAATGCGCACCTTCGACCCGGCTACGCAGCGCACGCTGGCAAGCCTTGAAGCCCTGACGGTCACACCGGCGCGGGAAATTTTACCTAAGGCGGCGGAAAAAGCCGGCCTGCCGTTGAAGGACCTTTCGGAATTTTTATTGCCCCTGGCGCATTCCATGGGAGGTTGTTTGCTGGACTTCCTGCCCGATAATGCGTTGATCGCCCTGGATGGACAGGAATTCATTGCCGCGGCTGTGACTGAAATCGAAGAGGAAAGCCTCTCTCGGCGGGACGATGCCATCCGAGCGGGTGAGATCGACGCAGATTTCCCGCTCCCTTTTTTCACCTGGTCTGAAATTGAAGACCGGATCGGCAAACGCCCGCTGGTCGAGCTGGGGTATACCGGTGCGCTGGATGAGCCCGTTTTGGCATCGAATTTTTTATCCGGGCCGCGTTTTGCCGGCAAGCTGAGGGGTTTTTTGGATCACCTGAAGGCGCTTCAGCGCGAGGGTCAGCCCTGGGTGATCGTCTCGCGTCAATCAGCGCGTTTGCGGAATTTGTGGCGCGATGGGCTGCTTGCTCAGGACGTCCGGGCAGAGCAGCAGCTTGAAAGCCAATTCATTGAGGGCAACCTGGCGGGGGGCTGGTCACTCAACACCCGTGATGGGGGAATGCTGCATCTCTTAACGGACAGCGAGATTTTTGGCTGGGCGCGCCCGCAACCCCGGCGGCGTTACCGCCCGACTGCAGAGGCTCCCGAATCCAGCTACGCCGACCTCGAACCTGGAGATTGGGTGGTGCATGTGGATTATGGCATTGGCAAGTTCGCCGGACTGGTCCAACGCACTCATGAGGGCATATTGCAGGAGTTCCTGTGCATCGAATTTGCCGACCAGGACCATCTGTTTGTGCCCATCCACCACGCAGACCGTCTTACACGTTATATCGGCGCAGACGGGCATGTTCCCGTGATCTCCCGCCTGGGGGGCAGCACCTGGAGCGCCACCAAGCAGAAGGTGCGCGAAGCCGTGCAGGAAATCGCCGGTGAGCTGCTGGGTTTATACGCCCAGCGCCAGGTGGCGAAAGGGTTTTCCTTCAGCCAGGACACTCCCTGGCAGCGCGAACTGGAAGCCAGTTTTCCCTACATCGAGACCGAAGATCAACTGCAAGCCCTGGTTGAAATCAAAGCAGATATGGAAAACTCCCGCCCGATGGACCGCTTGCTGTGCGGTGATGTGGGCTACGGAAAAACCGAGGTTACCCTGCGGGCTGCTTTCAAAGCTGTGATGGACGGCAAGCAGGTGGCGGTGCTGGTGCCCACTACCGTTCTGGCGCAACAACACTACGACACCTTTCGGGCACGACTGGCAACCTTCCCGGTGGAGGTGGAAATGCTCTCGCGCTTTCGCACCCAGCGGGAGCAGAATCGCATCATCAAGGACCTGAGCACCAACAAAGTGGACATTGTCATCGGCACACACCGCTTGCTTTCGGAGGATGTTTCCTTCAAAGACTTGGGCCTGGTGGTGATCGATGAAGAACAGCGCTTTGGTGTGGCGCATAAGGAGCACCTCAAACAACTGCGCACCTCGGTGGATGTACTCACGCTGACAGCGACGCCCATTCCGCGCACCCTTTACATGGCGCTGACCGGTGTACGCGATATTTCCACCATCAACTCGCCGCCTGAAGAACGCCTGCCGATCGTCACCCATATCGGCCCTTATGATTCCAAGCTGGTACGCTATGCGATCGTGCGCGAGCTGGAGCGCGGCGGGCAGGTGTTCTTTGTGCATAATCGCGTTCAGACAATCAACGCGATGAAATCTCGCCTGGAGGGGCTGGTGCCGGAAGCGAGCATCGCGATTGCACACGGACAGATGGATGAGAACGAATTGGCGGCGACGATGCACAGGTTCACCGATGGCGAGGTGGATGTTCTGCTGTGCACGTCGATCATTGAATCCGGGTTGGATATCCCCAACGCCAACACGCTAATCGTTGACCGGGCGGACGCCTTAGGCCTGGCGCAGCTTTACCAGTTGCGCGGCCGGGTGGGTCGGGGGGCGCAACGGGCTTATGCGTACTTGTTCCGCCATCGCTTGAGAGCGCCCACACCCGAAGGTCAGGAGCGGTTAGAAGTGCTGGCGGAGAACACCCGGTTGGGATCAGGATATGCCATCGCCATGCGCGACCTCGAAATGCGCGGTGCTGGCGAGCTATTGGGCACGCGTCAATCCGGTTATATTGCTTCGGTGGGATTCCATCTTTATACGCGGCTTCTGGCTCAGGCGGTGAACCAATTCCGCCTGGCAACCGGTGCAAAGGGTCCGGATGACGCAACCGTGCTGGATGCCGCCCTGACCATCCCCACCTCGGTTAACCTGCCGCTATCGATCGGCATCCCCGACGCTTATATTCCCGACCAGGCTTTGCGCCTGAAACTGTACCGGCGCCTGGCGGATATCCACGATGAGGCCGCCCTGGCATCGATCGAGATGGAATTTGTTGATCGCTTTGGTCCCCTGCCGGAACGGGTGAGCAACCTGCTGTTCCAGATTAAGATCAAGGTGCTGGCTGCCAAAGCCGGGCTGGCAGCGGTCGGTTTTGAGGGGCGCCAGGTCCTGTTGCGTTACCCGCCGCTTCCCAGCGGGATTGAGGACCGGAATTTACCCGAGCTGAGCTACCCGGTGTCTTCGGGAAAGAACGCCTATCGCATCCATTTTAATGATCCGGAAAACGAACCCTGGCAGGAGCTTTTAGTGCAAACTCTGGTGAGAATTGGCAGGGAAGATGGGCGTTAATGGTCTATCTTTTACAAGTTCTGCTATAAAAATCAATACCCTGTAAAGGTTTTGATTGATTGATGGGATGCGTGTTGATGAACACAGGATATTCGGATATGATCGATTGCATGGGCGAACCATGCATCATCCCAGGGATGGGTTATTTCATTAAATAAAGTGTATGATTCTGCAAAGTTTGGGCTCCATGAAAGGATTTCTGATTAAACAGCGCCGATGGCTCTTCCCGGGGGCGTTGCTGCTGACCCTGGTTGGGCTGGGTTTGATCTGGCTGGGTTTTCAGCAGACCAGCACTGTATTTGTGGCAGGCGACCCGATTCACGTGCGGACGGCAGCCTGGCGGGTTTCGGACGTGCTGCGAGCAGCCGGCGTCAGCGTCGGTGAGGACGATCGCCTGACGCCCGAGGGAAACCTGTGGTTCTGGGAGCCAGCGGTGATCACCGTTGAACCAGCCCGCGAGGTTCTTATTCGCACACCCGCGGATGAGCTCAGGCTGCACACCGCTGAACGTATTCCGGCGAACCTGATCGCCGCAATCGGGGTTGACCTGTTTCCTGGCGACTGCGTGTTGGTGAATGGCGGGGAGGTCGATCCGCAGCAACCCCTGGAAGGCGAGGGTTTTGTCCTGCTCCAGTTTCAACCGGCAGTAGCGGTTCACCTGGTTATCGACGGCGTTGAGAGCCGCTTTTTCAGCCAGGCATCCACCCTGAGAGCTGCCCTGGAAGCAGCGCAGGTGTATATTGCGCCGCAGGATTGGATCTCTGAAGATTTAATGACACCGTTAGACGAAACGCTGAACGTCGTCATCCGGCGGGCGCGCCTGGTGCGGATCAGCGCTGGCGGCGCTGAACTGAGCGGCTTGACGGCTGCTGAAACCGTCGGCGAAGCTTTGCACGACCTCGGGTTTGGATTGCAAAATCTGGATCATACCCTCCCGGCAGAGGATGAGCCGGTACCGGTTACAGGGGAAATTGAGGTCGTACGAGTCGAGGAGAAAATCACCATCCTGAAGGATGAAGTGCCTTACCAGAATGAATACGTTGAGGACCCCAACACGGTTCTGGATGAAATCTCCGTGGTCACCCCCGGTCAGGTGGGTATTTTTGCCAGCCGAGAGAGGGTGCGCTATGCCGCAGGAGAAATGGTCTGGCACGATGAGCCGCAAAGCTGGCAGGCCAGCGAAGCTGCAGGCGGCGTGCTGGGCTACGGCTCAAGGGTTGAAGTGCGCACTGAGGTCGTGGATGGTCAGGAAATTGAATTCTGGCGCAAAATCAGCGTGTATGCCACCTCATTTTCACCGTGTCGCTTGGGACTGGGAGACGGGGTGTGCAATGACCGGACTGCCAGCGGGCTGTCCCTGCAGAAAGGGATCATTGGCGTTACCCGCAACTGGTACAACATGATGCGCTTGCAGCCCGTGTTTGTCCAGGGATATGGGCGTGGTGTGATTGCAGATATTGGCGGGGGTGGATTATATTTTAGTCATTTCTGGATTGACCTGGGTTTCTCAGATAATGATTACCAACAATGGTCCAGATGGACTACGTTGTATTTTCTAACCCCTGTGCCTGGCTGGTACCCGGCGGTGCTGCCATGGCCTTAGAACCGCTGCACGTCCCCGGATTGCTCAAACGCTTTGGGATTCGGCCGCAAAAATCCCTCGGGCAGAACTTTTTAGCCGATCACAATGCCCTGCTGAAGGTGGTACAGGATGCCGGGGTAAGCCCGACAGAACGCGTGCTGGAGATCGGCGCGGGGGTGGGGAACCTGACCCGTCTCCTGGCGACGCGAGCCCGGTGTGTGACCACAATTGAAATCGACAGCCGCCTGTACCCGGCCCTGGAAGCGGTGTTGGCGCCCTTTGACAATGTGCGCCTGGTGAAGGGGGATGTTTTGGCGATCCCTGTTACAGACCTGTTTTCTGAGGACGGTTTCCTCGTGGTAGCCAATATCCCTTATTACATCACCTCGGCGGTGATCCGACACCTGCTGGAGGGGGCGGTAAGTCCCCGGCGAATTGTGCTGACCATGCAGCGCGAGGTCGCTGAGCGCATCCTCAACCGCGAAGAAAAGGCGAGCTTGCTCTCGCTTTCGGTGCAGGTGTATGGCGAAGCCCGCATAGCCAGCCATATCCCGGCTGGCTGTTTTTACCCGCCGCCACAGGTTGATTCCAGCGTGCTGGTGATCGATCTGTACTCGCAGCCTTTGCTTTCGGCAGGAGAGATGACCACTCTGTTCAGGCTGGCCCACGCAGCCTTCAACCAGAAGCGCAAGATGCTGCGCAATTCACTTAAGTCGGTGTTGGGGGATACCCTGTCATCAATTCTGGAATGCGCTGGAATTGACCCGCGCATGCGGCCGGAGGATCTTAAGCTTGAGGATTGGATCCGGCTGGTGGAAGAGGTTGGCTCATAGCTGATAGCTCATAGCTGGTAGCTGGTCCCGCTTCACGTAACACTCCCTGTGCCCTGTAAGGGTATTGAGCGCCTGCGCTCGGGGATTGCATAGCTGGTAGCTGATCACCTAATTCCTTATCCCTGATCCCTGATTCCTAATCTCCTCATCTCCTGATCCCCCCATCCCCTGCTTCTCAGTCGCCCAATTTAGTCTTTTTTTTACGGTAGAGCCGCCTGAGTTGCCAGACCCGGGTGGCGGCTTCGAACTGGATGCGCAGCGACATTTTTGATGCACCCTGGGTGCGCTCGGCGAAGTAAATTGGCACCTCGGCAAAGCGCAAGCCGGCTAATTTAGCCAGGTACGCCAGCTCGATGATGAACACATACCCGCTGGAGCGTGTATCTTCGAAGGGGATCGCCTCCAGGGCAGAACGGCGCCACAGGCGGTAAGCGCCGGTGGTATCCCGGATGGGCAGTCCCAGGATTGTGCGGGCATAGGTGTTGCCGAACCACGAGAGCCCCTTGCGCCACAGGGGCCAATCGCGGTCGACGCCCCCGCCGGGAACATAGCGCGAGCCGATAGCCAGGTCAGCCTCGGACAGGGCTTCCAGCAAGGCGGGCAGGCGCTCAGGCGGGTGGCTGAAATCGGCGTCCATCATGCCGATCACATCGGCGCCCGCATTCAACGCGTGGCGCAAACCGTGGATGTAGGCTTTCCCCAAACCGGCTTTAGCCTCCCGGTGCAGGACGGACAGGCGTCCCGGGTAAGTTTCCGCCAGGGACTCGGCGACCTGGCCGGTGCCGTCCGGGCTGTTATCGTCCACCACGAGGATATGATGATTGGGGATTTGCAGTGAAAATAATGCCGAAACCAGCGCCGGCAGGTTTTGGGCTTCGTTATAGGTGGGTATGACTTGAATGATCTTCATCGGGCTCCAGGTCGAAGTTGCGGTGTGGGTCATGGGTTCTGAGGGTTTTTTAGTTCTAACATAAGCAATGGGCACTGTCAAGCTGAGGGTCAAATCCGGTTGCCAGGCGCCCTTTCGCCTTTTCTTTAGGATAGAACCATGGGTAAACTGAATAGTGGTGAAATTCATTTTACAAACAAAGGATATCATGAACAAGGAAAAAATAACGTCAGTATTTCTGGCACTTACAGGGTTGGCCAGTTTGGTATCCAGGTTGGGAAACCTGTCGTGCTCTTGATTCTTCAGCCCCTTTTTAGGGTGTTTAAATCAGGAACATAAAGTTAAATCAGTAAAATGTGCAACTCCTGATTCCTGATTCCTGATTCCTGATTCCTATTCACCACTCACCATCATCGTCCCTGAAGCACAGCGGAACCCCTCATCGTCCCCGAGCGCAGCGAGTGGGAGCAGCGCAGCGGAAGGGGCTGAGCGCAGCGAGTGGGATCACCATTCACCACTCCCCACTCCCCATAATGGTAGAATAAGGCTATTCGAAAAATGACCTGCTCACACGAGCACAGAAAAGAGAGATGATGACCTACGATGCCCCAAACGAACAAGAAATCCGTCAACTGCTGAAAAGCGCCCAGAAACCCGCTGCCGCAGCGATGAAAAGTCACGCCTATTACCGCGGCAAATTAGCCACCCAGCTCAAATGCCCGGTGCGCGGCATGGAGGATTTTTCAATCTGGTATTCGCCCGGTGTGGCTGCTCCCTGTAAGGCGATTGCAGAATCTCCTGAAAAGGTGTATGAATTGACTAATATCGGCAACACCATCGCGGTGATCAGCGACGGTACGCGCGTGCTGGGGCTGGGGGATATCGGTCCGCAGGCCAGCTTGCCGGTGATGGAGGGCAAGAGCCTTCTATTCAAGTACCTGGGCGGCGTCGATGCGTATCCCCTGGTTTTGAATGCCACAAATCCCGATGATTTTGTCAAGACAGTGCTGCACCTGCAGCCCGGGTTCAGCGGGATCAACCTGGAGGATATCGCCCAGCCCAAGTGCTTCGAAATCCTGGAGCGCTTAAACGAGGCAGCGGAAATCCCCATCTGGCACGATGATCAACAGGGCACAGCCACCGTCACCCTGGCGGCTTTGATGAACGCACTCAAGGTGGTGGGCAAAGACAAAGCCGAGATCCGCCTGGCGATGATCGGCGCGGGCGCAGCTGGCGTTGCCATTTCCCGGTTGCTGTTCGCCTGGGGCGTCAACCCGGCGAAGACCATCGTCGTTGATGCCGGCGGAACAATGGGCAAACACCGCGATGACCTGCCGGCTTCCACGCCGGCCTGGCACCTGTGCCAGATCACCAACCCCGCGGGAGTGCGCGGTGGAATCTCAGAAGCCATGACCGGAGCCGATGTGGTCATCGCCTATTCATCCCCCGGTCCAGGCGTCATCCAGGCGGAATGGATTAAAGCGATGGCGCCTGACCCGATCGTGTTTGCCTGTGCCAACCCGGTCCCGGAGATCTGGCCCTGGGAGGCCAAAGCCGCCGGCGCGGCTGTTGTCGCCACCGGGCGCTCGGACTTTCCTAACCAGGTCAACAACTCGCTGTGCTTCCCGGCCATCTTCCGAGGCGTGCTGGACGTGCGCGCCCGCAGGATTACGGATGAAATGTGCTTCGCCGCGGCTGGTGCCCTGGCAGATTGGGGACAAGCTAAGCTGGATGCGGATCACATCCTGCCGTTGATGACCGAGATGGCCATCTACCCTCTGCAGGCAGCGGCTGTGGGCGTCCAGGCCCAAAAGCAGGGCGTAGCCCGGGTTGAGCTGAGTTACGACGAGCTGCTGGATCGGGCAGAAATGATCATCGGGGCGGCCCAGGCTGCCACCGGTGTATTGATGGATGCAGGCTGCATTCCCCCATTTCCGGAGGATTGATTGCAGTTTCTCTACGAAAAATCTTTTTTTATATGAGCCCAACAAGGAGGTTCACGCCCTTGGCTCAACCGCAACTGACTTTTTTCTGTGAATTGGCGCCCGAACCGCTGGCAAAATTATTTAACGGACGCTTTGTGATTGACGATCTCAAAGCGCTCAACGCGACCCTCAGCCTGGGCATACTGGATTTTTCGGCAACACGCGCTGAGCTTGTCAAACGCTTGAACAAGGCTGGCGCCCCCGTCGTCGCCTGGTTGTTACTCCCCGTGGAGGATGGCTACTGGTTTAATATCGATAATTACGATAAAGCCGCCGCCCGCTACCAGGGCTTCAAAGCCTGGACGCGGGAACACGGGCTGGAGTGGGTCGGGGTTGGGCTGGATATCGAAATGGACATCAACGAGATGCGCGCCCTGGTTGAAGGAGCTGGCAAGCGCAGCGCTGCCAGGCGTTTGCTGCTCAGGTTTGCGGATCAACAGCGAATGGTACACGCCCGGCGGGGTTACCAGGCGCTGGTTGACGAAATTCGCTCCGATGGCTACTCGGTGGAAAGCTACCAGCTCCCCCTCATCGTGGACGAACGCGGCGCCCGTGCCACCGTGCTGCAGCGCACCTTCGGGCTGGTCGACCTGGTCACTGATCGAGAGGTGTTGATGCTCTACTCCAGCAGCATGGGACCCCGGGGGGAGGCCATTCTGTGGAGTTATGCCCCCGAGGCGGATTCGGTCGGCGTGGGCATCACCGGTGGCGGGGTGGACCTGCCAGATGCGATCAAAGCCGACCCGCTGACCTGGGATGAATTTACCCGCGATTTGCGCCTGTGCGTCATGCAGGGGAAACCCATCCATATTTTCAGCCTGGAAGGATGTGTGGCGCAGGGTTTCCTGGCCAAACTGAACACTTTCAATTGGGATCGTGCCGCTCCCATCCCCGCCGGCGCCAACCGGGTGAGGGGCATCCGTACCGCGTTCACCGCGCTGTTGTGGACGCTGGAACGCCCCTGGGTGTTGTTGATCGGGCTGGCGATCCTGGTTGGGCTGGGTTTCTTGTTCAAACGGTCAGATCTGCCCCAGGACACGCGTTGAAAGTAACCAAACAAAAATTGTTCAAATTAAGGAGTTCACATGATAAATAAGACGCGCTGGGGGATCCTCGGTACAGCACGCATTGCTCTGAAGTCAATGATCCCTGCATTAAAAGAATCGGATATGGCTGAGGTGTCAGCCGTTGCCAGCCGGGATATAGACAATGCCCGCGATTTTGCAGACCGGTTTGCTATCTCCAAAGCCTATGGCAGCTACGCAGCCCTGCTTGCTGACCCGGAGATCGACGCGGTCTACATTCCGCTGCCCAACCACCTTCACAAACCCTGGACTCTTCTGGCGGCTGAGGCTGGAAAGCATATCCTGTGTGAGAAACCCCTGGCGTTAAACCTTGAAGAATGCCAGGAAATGATCGCCGCGGCGATGGCGAACGGGGTGCAGTTGATGGAGGCTTTCATGTATCGCTACCATCCGCGCATCTTAGCCGCCCACAAGATGGTGCTGGATGGCGCTATCGGCGATCTCAAGACGATTGAATCTGCCTTCACCTATCGGAAAGAGGATACAGCGAATATTCGCTTTAAACCGGAGATGGGCGGCGGGGCGCTGATGGATGTGGGCTGTTACTCGATCAGTATCAGTCGTTTGATGGCCGGGCGGGAACCAATTACCGCACAGGCTCGCATGTACCGGACCTCCACCGGCGTAGATGACCAGCTGGTGGGCCTGCTGGATTTTGGCGATGGGTTGATCGCACATTTCGATTGTGCCATGAACCAGGAGGACCGCCAACGCTGCCTGCTGGCTGGCTCGCGGGGTTACCTCGAAATACCGAACAGTTTTAAGGTCGGCGCCGAGGAGACCTGGATTACCGAACAAAAGGGTGAGGGGAATTGCCAGGAGTACAGGTTTGAAGGCGTGAACATGTACACCTTGATGGCAGAGGATTTCATGCACAGCATTGCTGGCAGACCGCCCCGCTTTCCGATTGAGGATGCCCTTGGTAATATGCGTGCTATCCTGGCGTTAGCGGAATCGGCTCTGAAAAACGGCCAACCGGTGGACCTTTGAGGTTTGCAGTTGGGTTAACAGGTACTTTACACACCCGGGAGCTGGATGAGATGCTGGGGTGTACAGCCTGCGAAATTTGCGATGCTTAACCCATTTAAATTTAATAGTGTATAATCCACTGGGTTATGATTTAACGGATATTAATTACTATAAAAATATAGAAAGTTGGTTGATATGTTCAATAAAAGACTAAGTGTTGTTAGCATCATTTTCTACATTCTGGCCGGGTTGCTGTTAATCTTTGCGGTCTGGTCGGCTGTTAATTCTTTCAAATATATCTCGAATTTGGTGAACATGGGGCAGATTATTGTCAAAGACAGCCTCTTTGATATTATCAACTTCCACATCAACAGTTTTGGACAGTATATTGTATATGCGGCTCTGCTGTTTGGTATTGGCTGGATTGTGGACATCTTCGCTGATGCTGAAATTGAAACCTATGAATTCACCGAGGAAGAACTGGAAGCCCTGGACGATCTTCTCGAGGATGAATTAGAAGAAGAAACAGTAGAAGAAACAAAAATCGAGTAGTTTTTTACGGATATCAAATGCAGGGGCGAGTTTGTTCCGCCCCTGCACAAATTTATTAACGAGCTGAGAGCCAGCCCTGACGCCCTGGATCAGGCGTTGGCTTGATAGAAATCCCGCTTCAACCCCAGTAAGCAATCAAAACACAGACAAAAATTCATAACTTTGGCCTGGCATCGTCATGCAGATGATGCGATCACGGCGGTTTACTCCGCCTGGGGTTGCGATAAATGCTGGTCGAGGGCTTCCCGTTTCTCCTGGTGCATGTGCAGCACTTTTTCCTGTATCTCTGCAAGGTAGCCTCCCCGCAGAGGATACCATACCAAAAGTAGTGCTCCCAACAGGCAGCTAATACCCGGGATCAACCCGCTGAAGACCTTGATACCCATTATCGCTTCAGAAGGCTGGTTGAGAAAGGTCTCACCCATTTGTGAGGCGCGCGTGATGAAATTACTGCGCTCCAGGATGAAGGGAATGATCCAGATAGCGATCGACTGGGCGGGCTTGGTGATCAGCGCATTCACCCCGAAGAACGCTCCTTCACGGCGTACACCCGAGCGAACCTCATCCTCATCTGCCACCTGCGCAAACAGGATATTCGTCAGCGTCTGCGGGCCGGCTAATCCCAACCCGGCGATGGCAATACAGGCTGGAATCAGGAAAGAGGGAACCACCGCGATGGCGACCAGGGCTACTCCGGCCAGGATCAACAGCACCTGCTGAGCGGCTACCACGCCAAAGCGCTTTCTGAACAGTGAGGTCAGGGGGATGCCAATGATCAGCGGTATGAACAGACAGGCCAGTAATTGGATCGCTGGCCAGCGAAGGACATAATCCGCCAGGTAGAAAATCGACCCCAGGAGTAATGAACTCATCAGGATAGCCATAAAGTTCTCTGCCACCAGGAAGATGAAGGATTTGCTGGTAAATGTGAACTTGATCGCATCCCAAAACGGAAGGGGTTGATCGACCACGGTGAACTCGGGGCGTTCTTTGACGGTAAACGATGTGATCAAAATCAGCACCATGCCGACAAACCCCACCGCGATCATAGCCAGGTACAGGGGCACAAAGGAATCGGCGGCTGTTTTGGGTCTGACCATGTCGGGGATCAGAAAGCCCAGCAGAGTTCCCAACATGGCAAACAGCGAGCTGGAGATCTGTAACCCGTTACGCTCAGCGTCGGATTCGGTCACCTCGGGCAGCAGGGCTGAGTACACCAGCCCAATGATCGTGTAGAAGGTGTCGTACAGCAGCATGGTGATCAGCATCCACCAGAACAGGGCTTGCTGCCCAGCCTGCGGCGGCGCAAGCCACACCAGAACAAAGGTCAGCGCCAGGAAGGGCGCAGTAAACCGCATATAGGGGATCCGCCGGCCACGTTTTGACCGAGTGCTGTCGGTAATGTAGCCAAACAGCGGATCGTTGAAAGCATTCCACAGGGCGTAAATCGTGGCAGCGATGCCGATCCATTTGGCATCCAAGCCAAGGTAGTCCTGGTAGAAGATGGTCAGCAGTCCGCCGTAGATTCCCGAGATCAACGAAGTGCCCAGGGCAGCCAGTCCCCAGGTAAATTTATAGCCAAAACTCAGTTTGACCGGTTGTGGTGTGGTCTGTTCAGTCATTTGTTCTCCCATAATGGTTTATGTTGGATGGATTAATCAACCGTTGGCATCAACCCTTGCAAGGCGCGGTAACCGATAACCTGGATGCCCTCCTCCCGGATGAAATCTCGGACGGCTTCGCTAGTAAAGGTTTCATAATCCGCAACCCGGCTCGGCCAGGATGAGGTGATGGCGCGCAGTTCGGGTGTATCTTTGGCAGGGTGGATGATGAAGTGGGTCAGCCCGGGTTTGAGCGCGCTGAACGCAGATTTGACCTTCTCCACGCGGTCGCTGGGATCGTCCAGCGGCATACCGGTCATCCCGTCCAGTAAGGGGATGCCCATCTCTTCCAGGGATTGGATTAAAGAGATAAACATCTGTGCGGTGTTTTCATCCACATTTCCGACGTGCATTATTTCATCCGCCGACAGGCGCGGGATCATCAGCGGCAAGCCGTACCGGGTCGCCAGCTGGATATAGCCCGGAATGATTTGCGGATGGACTACCGTACCCATGTGCGTGTCAATATGGGTCGGTTTTATCCCCTCTGCCATCGCACGGCTGACCTGCGCATCCAGTTCAGCAATCGCAGCCTGCGGGTCAGCATTAGCCCAGACCCCCTCGGATGTTTTATGCAAGAAGCCCTGCTCATCCAGCAGACCGGAGCTGGGCTCGCGGGTGCTGATCGGCCCCCAGCGGTAATGGTCGTATTCGCAGGTCAGGGTCAGGTGAACGCCCAGGTCGGCTTCCGGATGATTACGGGCAAACTCTGCCGCTTCTAAGAACCAGGGACAGGGCACCATCACAGCCCCGCTGGAGATTAAGCCGAAATCAACAAGATCAGCAAAGGCGTCGACCGTCGCCTGGCACATACCGATATCATCGGTGTGGATGATTGCCACCCGGTCATCGGGTGCAAATCCAAGTTTTTTCAATACAGGGTTGGGTTGCATTCTTCCTCCTCTGGTAGCATGGGTTGTAAAGGAACACACTTCTATTATATACAGGATTGGAGAATGGTGAGATGTGAATTAATAATCAGGCATTAGGGATTAGGGGAGTGAACGGCATAATGACCGGGGACCGGGGACGGAAGACCGGAGAGAGATACATCCCCCGTCGTAGGGGCGGACTTTCGCGTAGCACTCTTCGAGCCATGTCCGCCCAGGGCAGGCACGGCTCAATACCCTTGCAGGGCACAGGTAATGCTACGCGAAATGGGACCACCACTCACCACTCACCACTCACCACTCACCGCTCACCACTCTCTCAAATATATTCAGGCAGCCAATCGCCATGCGCTTCGATCATCGCATCGACCAGGGCATAAATCTGCTCCGGGTCCAGTTCAGCCGCGGTGTGCGGATCAAGCAGGGCGGCATGATAAATATGCTCACGCTTGCCCGTCAGGGCGGCTTCTACCGTCAGGCTTTGCACGTTGATATTGGTCTGGATCAGCGCGGCCAGTTGCGGCGGCAACTTCCCGACCCTGGTGGGTTGGACGCCGTTCTTATCCACCAGACAGGGCACTTCAACGCAGGATTCAGCGGGCAAATTATCGATCAGCCCAGTGTTCATCACATTGCCGTAGACCACGCCGGGCTGCCCGGTCTCGAGGGCATGAATGATCCTGGCGCCATACTCCATTGAGCGCTGACCTGCATCTGCACCAGTGAGAAAATCGCGCACATACTGGATCTCATTTTCCATTGCGCCAGCAGCGACCATGTTTTTCAGCAGGGCTTCATGGTCTATAGCCGCACTCGGATCTTCAAGCAACTGATGCGCCACCTCCCAGCCGGCAATTTGCACCTCGCAGCGTCGGATATACTCATCCAGCGGAATATTGTATTTTTCAATCAGGTCGGGTCGATCGCGCTTGATGAACCAGGGCACATATTCAGCAAAATGCTCGCTGGATTCGGTGGCAAAATAACCCAGGCGCTGGAACATATCAAAGCGCACCCGGTTCCAATCCGGGACCCGACCTTCCTCAATCACCTGGCGGAGCAAGGGGTACAGGTCCTGTCCATCCCGCTCAAAGTGCAGGTAAAACGCCATATGGTTGATCCCGGCGCACAAATAATTAATTTCTTCCAGCGGCACATGGATCAGTTCAGCCAGTTGTGCGGCGGTGCCCTGCACCGAATGACACAGACCCACCGTGCGGATCTCTGATGCCCGGTTGATTGCCCAGGTGACCATTGCCATCGGGTTGACATAATTCAGCAGAGTCACCTGCGGGCACACGTCTTCCATGTCCCGACACATCTCCAGGTACACCGGGATGGTGCGCAACGCGCGCATAATCCCACCGATTCCCAGGGTATCCGCAATGGTTTGACGCAGCCCAAATCGCCTCGGAACCTCAAAATCCGTCACCGTACACGGCTGGTAGCCGCCCACCTGGAACATCCCGATGGCATAATCCGCGCCCTCCAGCGCTGCCCGCCGATCGAGGTGAATCTCAAGATTCGGAGCCACGCCCATCGACATGGCCACTCCGATGCCGACTTTAAACGTCGTTTCGAGGCGATTGGCATCGATATCGTGCAGGGCAATCGTGGATTCTGCCAGCTCCGGAAAAGTGAGGATGTCTGTTAACAGGTCTTTTGCAAACACGGTGCTGCCGGCGCCCAGAAAACATATTTTTGGCATATTTACACTCCTATTTTCGTTGATAACGATGGATGATGGTTCATCAGCAACTAAGTTATTGAAAACAACGCCCATCGGTCCATTTACACTAAAATTATTTTGTTACTATATTGTATAATAAGATTGGATAGACGGCATCATCATTTTGCTTTTGATCATAAAATTTTTATTTCCAACACAGTGAGTTATGACAGAAAAAAACGCTCAAGACTATCAAAATAACACGGAAAGCCCTTCGCCGAATTGGAGTTGGACGACAAAACTGGTCGTCGGGATAGCGCTGGTTGCTGTTTTCCTTTTACTGCTGATCCGCTTCCAGAGCTTTCTGGGCCCTTTGATCACTGCCATTTTATTGGCGTACCTGATCAACCCCCTGGCTAATTTCACCACAAATAAATTAAAAATACCCTGGCGAATCTCGGTTACCATCATTTATATCCTGCTGGTGTTGATCATCCTGGGGCTGATGACCTGGGGTGGATTTGCGCTGGTCGAACAGGTCCAAAACCTGATCCGATTCATCGAGAAAAATATCCACCTCCTTCCGGACCTGGTTGCCGATATCACCGAACGCACCTATGTCATTGGTCCCTTTCACTTTACACCTTCCGGTTTTAGCTGGGATGAAATTACCAGTGAGATCGTGCGCATTATCCAACCCGTCATTGGTCAGTTTGGGTCATTGGTAGGGTCAATTGCAGCCGGTGCGGTGAGTATCATCACCTGGACGGTGTTGATTGTATTGATCTCCTATTTTTTGCTGGCTGAATCCAGGCATTTCCCTGACCAGTCACTCCTTAGGGGCAGCGCTGACACCAATAAGGACATACAGCGCATCAGTGATGACCTGAACCGAATTTGGAACGCATTTATTCGCGGCGAGCTCGTCGTTGTGTTGATCTCTTATTTCCTTTACACGATCACCCTCGGCGTTTTAGGCGTGCAGTTTTTTGTCGGTCTGGCTGCCATCGCTGCCGTTGGTCAATTAATTCCCTATGTAGGTGCCTGGGTTACCTGGATCTCTTTTGGGCTGGTCGCGCTGTTTCAATCGAACATCCCCTTTGGCCTCCCAGCTGGCATTTACATGATCATCGTCCTGGCTGTGTCAATGGTCATCAATAATATCATCGACAACATCATCCGCACCAAAGTGATGGCATCGGGCCTGAAAGTTCATCCATCACTGGTTTTAATCGGGGCGATTATCAGTGTGCAGTTGTTTGGTTTCATTGGGATTGTGATCGCTGCCCCAATCATGGCCAGCTTCAAATTAATCCTTGTATATGTGATCAGAAAACTCAGGGATCAAGACCCCTTTGAAGTCCATGAAACCAGTGAGACGATCGAGAAAACAAAATTGGCGTTGTGGTTGGATAAAACCTGGTTGGCTTTCAAGTCTTGGATTGTAAAAAACTGGAATAAATTATGGAAGAAACCGAAGACTGACACATTGCAGTCACATCAGGAGCAATCCAATCTCACTCCAGAGGAAGAGCAGGAACAGGTCAGCTTCAAAGAATGATTGGTTTTTCCTGCTGAGACATACAGGTGATGCTACGCCAGAAGCGGTCAGTTGTGATATAAATGATAGCTGAGTAAATCAATATTTTTGCAAGGAGAACACAAAATGGACGATTCCTTAGATCCTAAAACCACCACGATCGCCGAAACCGACAATTACCTCGCCTGGAAGGCAGAGGAAGCCGATGGTGAAACCACCTACCACCTGGAATTGAATAACGTCACCCTGCATTTCTTTAAAGAAGAGTGGCAGGAATTCATAGACCTGGTAGATCTGGTCCTGGACGAAGAGCTCTAAACTGGGCGTTTTTTAAAAAAAGGCATCTCAGAAAGATACCTATTTAAAAAATGCCGCCAAACCCGGTTTGGGTTTGAAGACAATCATCAATACGATGGCCTCCAGGCGGCCTTAAAAGGCCGCATGAGGTTTTAAAACCGATAGACCATCCAGATCAAGGTTCTAAATTCAGTAAACCCCAGGCGAGAAAGCTGCTCGCCCCCCCTGCCCTGCGGATAATCAATCGAAAGCGGGTGCTTTTGAGGTAGCCGCTGGAGCACCTGTGCCAGGCTGCCTGGCAGCAGTTCAGCTTCTTTTTCTACCGGGAATGCCAGCCACAGGTTATTGGCATAAGTATTCGTTTTTTGCCAGGTAACCACTCCCAGAAATTTACCTTTCTCCTTCACAACCCAGTGCTTGAGAGAAGGACCATCCAAAAATGTCTTGGTTCTTTGCAAGAGGTCCGGCGCGAATTGGCGGAAATCAACTGGCCATTGCCAGCGAAGGTCAGCAGGATAAGCCGCATCCAGCCAGGACTGCTGGGTTATCCAGTCGCGCGGATACCAGCGCCCGACCAGGCAAGGAGGTGTGTGGGCATTTCCCCCGGGAATCCGATCGCGAGGGCAAATGCGCCAGGTGGTGCGCAAAGCCTGTTCACTAAAACCTGACCTTCGGTAGAGCTGGATGGCGGGTGGGTTGTCGTCTCGCACCTGCAACCAGGCTTCGGTTTCACCCTGTTGGCGCAGGATTTGCAAGGCAAGCTGAGTCAGCTCATGGGCGATCCCACGGCGGCGATGGTTTGGGTGTACAGCAACGTTGGCGATCACGACCACACGACGCCCCCCCTTCATGTGGGGGATCAGGCTCAGGTTGCCAATAATATGCCCGTTTTCCTCCCAAACAAAACCGCTGCTTTTCCCGGGATATTGATTAGAAAAGCCGCCCAGGCGACCCATCAAGCGCATTTCCCAGGCTGTTTTCCGCATTTCGTTAATATAGGTTTTTCCATCTGGGTCTGAATGGATTGGAAAACAGAGTTCGATCAAATCGGCGACCGGGTCAAGATCGCGCGTTAAATCAAATCGACGAATGTGTGAATGAGGGGTTACAGCCGGGAATATGGAGGCAACCATGACGCTATTTTACCTCACGAACATACTTTCAGAATTAAAAAATCCTGCTTTGGCAGGATTTTGATCTTTTAAAATGAATAATGCAGGTTTTTTACAAGTCTTCTGGTTCCGCTGAATGACGCCGATAACGATAGACGATCCGCCCTCGAGTAAGATCATAGGGTGAGATCTCCAATCGAACCCGATCGCCCAACAAAATCCGGATATAGTGCCGACGCATCTTACCCGAGAGATAAGCGAGTATTTCCGAACCGTTTTCCAATTCGACTTTGAACTGAGTGCCGGGCAAGGCTTCAGTTACCGTGCCCTCAACCGTTAACTTATCGTCATCTTTGGCCATAAAACCTCCTTCGAACGAAACCGCTGGCAATCACTAATCGTTGCGCACAGCACGCCGGATTGCTTTTTTCTTCTCCATACGACGAAGTTCGCTTTTTGAAATAAACCAACGTTTCCGTCGAATGGTGCTCAAAACACCGCTTTTAACAACTTGCTTCCGGAAACGCCGGAGCAATTGATCCTGAGATTCATTTTGTCGTAAAACGACACGAGTCAAAACCCTCACCTCCCTTCCAAAAGGTGATCGGGGATGCAAAACCTCGTCCTGGCGAGGACGAACCCACCACCGACCCGGTCTGGCATCCTAACCAATGTGCACGTCCTGAAAATAGTTGACGCACCAGATCATATTATACTTTAATTCGGGGAGAATGGTAACTGGAAACGGCACCAAACGGCTGCCAATTCAAAAAACCAAATGCTTCCAGCGAATTAAAAAGAAAAGTCCTTTGGCAATGACTTACTCTCCCAGGGGGCCTCCCCCCAAGTACCATCAGCGCTGGCAAGCTTAACGACCGGGTTCGGGATGTTACCGGGTGTACCCTCACCGCTCAAATCACCAAAGGACATTTTCAACGATGTTAAAGTTACCAACGAATAGTCATGACCGCCAAATTGCGGCGAAAAAGCAACGAGTTCTCCACATCACGTGTTGAAGCCCTCGATCAATTAGTACAGTTAAGCTAAACGCATTGCTACGCTTACACATACTGCCTATCAAGCAGGTGGTCTTCCTGCGATCTTACTCCATTTACTGGATGAGGGATCTAATCTTGAAGCGAGTTTCCCGCTTAGATGCTTTCAGCGGTTATCTCTGCCAGACGTAGCTACCCAGCGATGCCGTTGGCACGACAACTGGCACACTAGAGGTCTGTCCACTCCGGTCCTCTCGTACTAGGAGCAGCTCTCCTCAAATCCCTTACGCCCACAGTGGATAGAGACCGACCTGTCTCACGACGGTCTGAACCCAGCTCGCGTACCGCTTTAACGGGCGAACAGCCCGACCCTTGGGACCTGAT
>Ga0172382_10000104_pt1 | contig 139997 bp, 143 predicted proteins | sample Leawel138RmetaG_FD_122245 | JGI IMG/M metagenome (GOLD analysis project Ga0172382, IMG submission 122245) | Leachate microbial communities from a municipal landfill in Southern Ontario, Canada - Leachate well 138R metaG | ecosystem: Engineered > Solid waste > Landfill > Unclassified | place... | reverse complement strand
GACAAGGACTCGAACCTGTGTCAGCCTCAGGCGGATAGGAACCCGACTTTGCCTTAAATAAAAAAGAGAACCAACTTCTTGATTCTCTTTAACTCTGTAGCGAGGACAGGACTCGAACCTGTGACCTTCGGGTTATGAGCCCGACGAGCTACCTACTGCTCCACCTCGCGATTTGGACTGCAAATATACAAACTATTTATACATCCGCAAAATTTCATGCTTTTATCGGCGGATTATTTTCTATGAAGTTGACAGCCAGATCGGGATCGTCTGTCAGATACAGCAATTCCTTGTATTTTTTACCGACAGAAAGCTGATGAAGCACCGAATATAGCGCAGTATCCTCGGTATATCTCTTTTTCCCGAGAAAAACCATCGGGCTGTAAAAACCCGAAGTTCCATAATGATTTTGTGCAGCTTCCTGAAAAATTTCCTGAGTCGTTCCGGCACTGCCCGGCGCATAAATAATTCCGTAAAGACAGATCGTCAACAAGGTATCTTCGCGTATGCTGTTTGAAAAATATTTTGCAATGTGACAGGCAAAAGGATTGGACGGTTCGTGTCCGTAAAACCAGGTTGGAATGGCCAAACTTTCCTTTCCATCCGGATATTTCTCGAGGACAGATCTCGCTCGGTCAAAATAATTCGGACAGAGATAATCGAGCTGTCCCTCTTCATCATAACACAGATCCGACAATTCAGTAATCGCATCAATCAAATCTTCCTCACTGTATTTTCCAAAATAAGCACCCAGATTTGCGGCTTCCATAATGCCTGGACCGCCACCGGTCGCTACATAATAACCGAGCTCCGAAAATTGTCTGGCAGCAATTGCGACTTTTATATAAAATTCTGATCCTCTTCTAGCAGAATGGCCGCCCATAAAACCGACTATCTTCTTTTGGGTCATCCCCGATTCGTCATATTCTATTATGTTTCTGAGCGCCACATCGATCGAATAATCATGAATCCGCTGTGCCATTGCCTCATCCATCGGCGGATTGTTTTTGGTCTGCAAAAAATGATTGTAAATTTTCAGGTCAACTGTGTCTCTTGAATTTTCGGCAACCGGCTCAAGCAGTTCCTGCCAAGTGTATAGATCCGACCGATGAGGTTTGTAGGGCAGTTTTGAAAATCTCGGATAAACCACTGCACCACTGCTGATCAGATGGATCGCATCTTCTTTTTTAAATTTACAACCCAGAAAAGTGGCACCTTTTACATTTATATTTGCCCAGTCAATCTCATCATGTTTGAAATCAAGGCCCTGAATGACTTTACCTTTCAGATTGCCGGTCTCAAAAATAACATTGTTCCACAGGGTCTTTGACTGAATCAGATTTGTAATTTTTTTTAATGACATAAAATCAGTTTTTTAAGAAGATTTATTAATTGAGAAATTCAGATTTACAGAAATTTCTTTCTTTTGAACCAGAAGAATATAATAGCAACGATACCCAACATCACCGCCAAAACGATAAAATAAGCCCATTTGTATTCGAGTTCGGGCATATAACTGAAGTTCATTCCGTAAACACCGACGATAAAGGTAAGCGGCAGGAAGAAGGCCGAAAAAATGGTCAGAATCTTCATGATTTCGTTTGAACGAAGATCAGAAATTGAAATCGTCAGTGTAAAAAGATTCTGAAGATCGTTTGAATTCTGGGTATGAAGATGCACAAGTTTTTGATTGAGTTCGACCAGATCGAGAAATGCAGATTTGTGTTTTGCCTGATGTTTGTATTCAATCAGTGTCTCGTGTGTACGCATCATCAGCACTTTGCAGGCATCCGCTTCTCTTTTGATCTGATAAAGCTGTTTGAGTTTTTGTTTGATTTCTCTTTCGTCGTCCAAAAGTGACTTTTCGTATTCTTCAATTTTTTTTGCAATTTTCTCTGCAGGTTCAAGATAAGTGTTCAAAGCTTCTCTCAGAATTTCATGATACAGCCGTCTCGGCGTCCATTGAATTTTCGGGTTTTCAGTCTGAAGTTTTGAAAGGATTTTGTCCCAAAAAGGAATCTCTTTCTGATGAACCGTAATCAGAAAATCGGAACCGAAAAAAATACCGATCTTGTGACTGAATTCACGAATCACAAACGAATATGATCTTTTGTCTCGACTGTAAAAACGGATGAGCACAAAATCAAAATTATCATTGTTTTCGTATTTTGGAAGATGTTCCGCCTCAATGGCATCCTGAATGGTCAGCGAGCTCAGACTGAACCGCTCCATATATTCCTCCATCTCTGCTTTGTCCGGATTTTTTAAATCATACCAGACAAAAGTTTCATCCTTGTATAAGATTATATCCATTTCCTTTTTGAAATTCGAATCCAATATAATAAGATTCTCAATACGATTGTGAATTTCAAAGTCGGTTTCTGATTTTAACGTTTTAATAATCGTTTCAGTGTGCTTATCTTTGCTGCCCAAAACAAATTAAAGATGAGCGGACTGATAGAAGAATTGCAATGGAGAGGTATGATTCACAACATAATGCCCGGAACGGAAGAACAGCTTGAAAAAGAGATGACTTCGGCCTATTGCGGATTTGATCCGACCGCAGATTCTCTTCATGTAGGCAGTCTGGTGCCGATTCTTCTGCTGATGCATATTCAGCGTCACGGTCACAAACCGATCGCGCTGGTCGGCGGCGCAACCGGGATGATCGGTGATCCGACCGGAAAATCTCAGGAAAGAAATCTGCTGGATGTTCAGACTTTGAATCTATATGTGGACGGCATCCGTTCACAGTTGGAAAGATTTCTCGATTTCGACCAGTCAAAACCAAATGCTGCTTTGCTGGTCAATAATTACAACTGGATGAAGGATTTTGCATTTCTTGATTTTGTGAGAAATGTGGGCAAACACATCACCGTCAATTATATGATGGCAAAGGATTCGGTCAAAAAAAGACTGAGTGCCGATTCTGCAGTGGGCATGTCGTTTACAGAATTTACCTATCAGCTGATTCAGGGTTATGATTTTCTGCATTTGTACAATAATATGGGTGTGAAACTTCAGTTTGGCGGCTCTGACCAGTGGGGAAATATCACCACCGGCACCGAACTGATCAGAAGAACGGTTCAGGGTGAGGCATTTGCATTTACCTGTCCGCTGACCACAAAGGCCGATGGAAATAAGTTTGGGAAAAGCGAAGGCGGTGAAAATATCTGGCTCGACAAAAACAGGACTTCGCCTTATAAATTTTATCAGTTCTGGCTGAATCAGTCGGATGAGGATTCAGAGAAATATATCAAAATCTATACTTTTCTTACTCAGAATGAAATCATTGAGCTGGTTGAAAAACACAAAACCGAGCCTCATTTGAGACAATTGCAAAAAAGACTTGCCGAAGAAGTGACCGAAATGGTTCACGGCAAGGAAGAACTTGAAAATGCAATAAAAGCTTCAGAAGTATTGTTTGGAAAATCAACTGCTGAATATCTGAAATCATTGAATTCAGCTACTTTCCTGGCAGTTTTTGAAGGTGTTCCCCAAGCCAATATTTCAGTTTCGGATTTGGAAACCGGAATCAATATTGTGGATGCACTGACAGACCAAAGCGGATTTTTAAGCTCAAAAGGAGAGGCACGAAGAGATTTGAAAGCCAATTCAATTTCTGTCAACAAAGAAAAAATTTCTGAAGATTACACCATTTCAAAATCAGACCTGATTTCGGAAAAATACATACTGCTTCAGAAAGGAAAGAAAAATTATTTCATACTGATTGCGGAATAATTGAAGTTTTCAGCTGCTGATGGTTTCCTGATCGCTGTCTGATTTCATTTTTTTTTCTTCCAGTTTTTGTTTCAGATTGATCTCGTTGTCAGTCATCTTCAGATTGCCCGAATATTTTCCGCCCATTTCCACAGAGAAACGATTGACGGTCAGATTTCCTTCGAGTCTTCCGGATTCCATGATATAGAGATCACGGCATTCGAGATCGCCGATGAGTTTTCCGTAAACAATGATGTCGATGCTTTTCAGTTTGCCGACAATTTCAGCTTTTTCGCCCAGTATGATTCCTTTGCTCAGCTCAACATTTCCTTCAACCCTTCCGTCAATCCGGATGGCGCCGCTGCCAACGATGTCGCCTTTGATTGAAATTCCTTCTGCAATCACGGTATCGATCGGCATATTGTTCAAACTCTTTGAGTTTTTTTCAGATTTGGTTTTGCTAAACATAACTTACAGATTTAAATATTCCTGGGGATTGATTTTTTCATCTCCTCTGATGATTTCATAGTGCACATGAGGTCCGGTGCTCCTTCCGGTACTTCCCAATTTTCCGATGATTTCTCCCGATTTCACTTTTTGACCTTCTTTCACACCGATTTCGGACAAGTGACCGTAAAGTGTTTTGAAATCATTTTTGTGAACAATCACCACACAGTTGCCGTAACCGCCTTTCCGGCCGGCAAATTCAACTGTACCTCCTGCAGTGGATCGAATCGGTTCGCCGATTTCTCCACGCAGATCAACTCCTTTGTGGCCCTCAAATCCTCCTCCTCCAAACGGATTGTGCCTGACGCCAAAATGTGAAGTCTGTTCGCCTTCATGCGGTTTTCCGATCGGTGTGTTTTTGATCAGACTCTCCATCTTTTGAATGTCTTCAGAATAGAGTTCTGCAATTTCATTGATGTCGGTTACCTCAAATTCTACCGGTCCGCCTGCATTTTCAAATTCAAGCGGTGCCAGTCCCCGATCCTCCATAAAGCGGTTGATTCTGTTCATGCTCTGATTGATCGATTCAAACGACTGTTTCGCTTTCTCGATGTCAATTGCATTTTTGATCTGATTTGCTCTTGCAAGTTTCTCTTTGTAGATGGTGGTGTAGTAATTGCTTGTGTTTTCATAGATGAAAAAGGCAATCACCAGTCCGAAACCAAGAAAGACTGTAGCTGCAACCAGCAGATACTTTCTCCAATGAAGCAAAATTGAGGTTGGTATCTGAATGGTCTTCTTTCCCTTTCCCTTTGTATCGGCAAAAAGGACAGAGGTTTTGTGTTTTAGCATAGCCCCAATGTGTTAAAAAAGGACTTAAAGGTACTGTATTCAATCACAGGCAGCAAGTTTTTAACAAAATTTTATCATAAAACAAAACCCTCCAGATCGTGGAGGGTTTGATTGTAATTGATTAATCATCAATTATTTATTTCTTAATAATTTTAAAGGTTTCGACTTTGTTTCCTTCAAGCAATACCCTAAACACGTAAGTACCCGGAGCAAACATTTTCATGCTGATTTTACCGTTATTCAGCTTCAATCCGTCGATCAATTTCTGACCTGCAAGATTGAATACAGAGACAGATTCAATCGGTTTTTTGGAACTGATATTCAATTCATCCTTCACCGGATTTGGCCAATAAGTAAAATCAGAATCATCTATATCATTTGTACCGACATAGGTACAATCACCCGCCACAAAAAAGACGGTATCCAGATTGTTTTCATTCGGACTCCAGCTCGATCCGTTATCATTGCTCAAATGGGCCGCAAATCCCTGAGTATTGGCAGAAGTTGCCAGCCACCAAACCACACTTCCACTCGGAACAGACATCTTAGGTTCAATCCAATAGATGCCTTCAGTCAGTAAAATCTGAAGATTCGGATCCACATCATAAACCAGATGATAGATCGGATCTCCAAATGCAGATGCGTAAGCAATAGCTTCGGTCGGAACTGCATTCTCAATCGTGTGAAGCACCTCGCCCGGCATTCCATTGTTGTCCTTGCGGATATTGATGGTTGCATTGTCAGGAATTTCAGGCTGATTTACATCAATCGTAATCTGTCTCACAAACAATGTCATATTCGAATCGATTGCGAAATCATCTGCAACTCTGTACACAGCAGACTCGGTAATATTATACGCATCGTCAAATGAAGAGGTTATACCGTCGCCAAATACACAGCTAAAATCGGGTTCTTCAATGATGATTTGTTCGCCGCACTGAATCAGTCGGTCTCTGAAAGTTGTGTCTGTGTTGCACTGATCATCCAAATGGGTATAGAATCTGTAAGCACCATTCTGGTCAGGTGTCCAGACCAACGGACTTTGTCCGAAAGCAAGGCTCACGGTTCCGTCTTCATCCGAAATTGTGATAAAGTCGGTTGAGACAGAACTTGAGAATGTATATTCAACACCGGCAGTCAGATGGACAATCGAATATTCACCAGGCCAGGCAATTTCAGCCACCACCTCAGGCTGACCAAAACAAACCGGCGTATAGTCTCCCCACTGTCCATAAGGAGCATCCAGACAACCGCTTTCTTCATGCACATCTTCACAGTCACCGGCTACAAAAAATACCATATTGATTTCGGAATCATATACATCCCAATTCGAACCGCTGTCAAATGACCAAACTGCAGGTGCGCCGGTCGAACCGTCAGAAGATGCCACCCACCAGACATCATCACCGTCCGGAACGGTCATCTCAGGCTGTATCCAATAGGTTCCTTCACCCAAAACGATCGGCGTAACCAAATCAAAGGTCAGATGGTAAACAGGGTCACCAAACGCAACCGAATAAAGAATTGATGAAGTCGGTGCCATTTCTGCGGTTTCAACTATGTTTCCGGGGACACCTCCATTATCTTCACGAATATTGAACACCGCATTGTTCGGTACTTCAGGCTGATTTACATCCATCGTAATTTGTCTGATTGTAAATTCAATTCCTTCGGCAACCGTAAAATCATCTGCAACCATTACAAATTCAGAATCGCTGATCAGGATTGCATCATCGGGTGACTGTGTGATTCCGTCACCCTGAAAACAGTCATAATCCGGTTCTTCAATAATCACCGGACTGCCGCATTGTATCAGTCTTTCTCTGACCGAACTGTCAACATTGCATTCATCGTCGAGATGGGTATAGAATCTGTAGGCACCGTCAGCATCGGGTGTGAAAACAATCGGACTCTGACCGTAAGCCAATGAGCCGGTTCCGTCTTGATCCGAAATTGTAATAAAATCTGTTGAAACCGAACTTGAGAAAGTATATTCAACACCTGTTGTCAGATGAACAATCGAATACTCACCTGTCCACGCCAGATCAGCAACCACTTCGGGTAACCCGATGCAGAAAGGCGTATAATCACCCCATTGACCATTTGGCGCATCAAGACAGCCCGGATCTTCAGGCGCAAGTTCGGCGTCCACAGTTACATCGTCAACCACTGTACCGTAACCCCAGTTGTTCAAACCTTCGAAGGCGATATAATAATCAGATTTTCCCGCAGATTCGGGCAAGTCAAGCGTCACTTCGGTCCACGTATTTACATTTGAGGTATAAACTGCGCCTGGAATCAATGTCCAACTGCCGTTTACAGAATTTTTGTAATAAACTCTCAGTTCATTCTGATCGCCTACCCAATCCTGGTTTGCATACCAGAAATTCAGTGTCGCATTCTGCATTAACGAAAAATCAAATCTCGGTGAAGTCAGTTTTGTAGCAAACTGAGCATAGCTTTCTGCGGAAAAGTTTGCGTTTTTTACACCTCCGTGTGCCGATTGAACAGTGCCGCCGTTTCCGGCACCGGCTCTGTATGTCCAATTGATCGCGCCGTTTACATATTCGTTCAGCCAACAATCTCTTAAAGGACTGTCGTCCTCAAATGTTTCGGTAAAAGGAAAGCTGTCGATCACCGCAGTTTCACAGGTCTGGCCTGTTGGCTCTGATTCACATTCCAAATCTGTATAGGTTGCCTGGGTTCCGCCGTTCAGTCTGCCAGATACCAAAATTCCGTTTTCGTTTGAAACTTCATAAAATGGTTTGTTATCGTTTGCTGTTCCCATTGATTCGATATAAAAAGTCAGCGGACCTTCTGAAATCACCGCCTTTGTCTCATCATAACCCAAACTGTAATTTCCGCCCGAAATCAAAGTATTGTTCGAACTGTCTTTTAAGGTCCAGCTTACTTCATCTCCAAAGAAATCATCCCAGACATGCACCGTCCAGGTACAGCCATCATTTCCGGCAGGATCTGCATCGTCGCATTCGCCCGAAACCGTCATAAGTCCTTCAACATATTCACCGCCGCCATCTTCATATACCTCCCAAAGCGATCCGTTGAGCGATTGCCAAGTAGGATAGGTGTCGGATGGTGTCTCATAAAGTGAAGACACCCAATATCCATAATCGGAAGTAGTAGTCAAAGCAGTCGAAATTCCTACCCAAAAATGTTCGTCCTCGGTATCGGGATTGTTAAATTCAATCGGAGTCGGCATTGTAATTTCAACTGTCCACTGCGGATAACTTGTCTGGCCAAATACGCCGTTTGCAGTTATATTTGCGCTCAGTCCAAAATAGGCAGTGCCAATCTGTGCGCCAACTCCCTGCAAATTATCCTTGTAAAATGAAACATCAAAAGTAGTCGGCATTCCGCTCAGTGTGACAACTTCAAGTTTTATCGTTTGAAGCGAGAATTTTATTCCGCCCGGAACGATAAAATCGTTGGCAGCCTTCAGATGATTGGATCCCGCTTCCAGAAAACCGACACCATTGTATGTGTCACCCGTAAAAATCTGGGAACAGCTTCCTAAAGTCAAAACCGAAAAATCTTCAAGAAAATAAGTTTTATCAGCTGAATTGAAAAGATTAATGGATGAATCCGCTTTTTGGGTTTCTCCTACAAAATAAAAACCTCCGGTAAAAACCTTTTGATCAAGATTCAAAGACCGGAGCTGAAAATCTTCTGATTGTGATTGAATACCGTCTGACTGCCAAGGTGCGGCATTCAATTGGGCCGTCAAAATCAGAAATGCAGAAAGCTTAAATAAAAGCGAACTAACTGAAAATAAATTATCCCTCATTTTTTCTTAATTAAATTTTGGACTAAATTATAAAAAATATAGTTGCTGACTTGCTCATTTTAAACCTTATTTTTGCAGTTAATGGAACTGAAATATCAATCTTACTGTCTCAGACTCAAAATTCCGGGCGGCACTTCAAGAGGTGTGCTGACCGAAAAAGAAACTTTTTTGGTGAATCTGAGGTTAAATGATTCAAAAGAAACCGAGTTTTACGGAGAAGTCGGAATTTTCAGAGGTTTGAGCGCGGATGACAAACCCGGATATGAACAAAAACTGAAATCAGCTTGTGAGAATTTTGATTTCAATCATACCGGCTGGTGGGAAGATTTGAGAGAATATCCGTCCATACAGTTCGGACTTGAACAGGTGCTGAAAGGAAAAGAATGCTACGAGGGAAAGGAATTTACCGACGAATTCAATCCTATACTTTTTCCTTCCGAATTTACTGACGGAAAAAAAGGAATCCGGATCAACGGTCTGATTTGGATGGGTGATGCTGAATCTATGAAATCTCAAATCAAAGAAAAACTCGACCGGAACTTCAAATGCATCAAATTCAAAATCGGAACAGACTGGGAAACTGAGAAAGAAATCATTAAAAATCTTAGAAAAGAATTCAAAAAACAGGATTTGGAACTCAGAGCGGATGCAAACGGCGCATTTGGTTTTGAACAGTCAAAAACGGTTTTGAAAGAATTGGCCGAACTCGATATCCATTCCGTAGAGCAGCCGATCAAAGCCGGACAGATTCAGGAAATGGCAGCACTTTGCGAATCAACACCGACTCCGATTGCACTGGATGAAGAACTGATCGGTGTATTTTATCAATCCGAAAAACAAAAACTGATTGAAACGATTAAACCCCAATACATTATTCTGAAACCGAGTCTGGTGGGCGGATGGAAAGGAAGTGAGGAATGGATTGAAATTGCCGAAAAACAAAATTCGGGCTGGTGGATTACATCAGCATTGGAAAGCAATATCGGTCTGAATGCAATCGCGCAGTGGGCCTACACGCTGAACAATCCTATGCCGCAGGGATTGGGCACCGGTTCACTGTTCAGAAATAATTTTCATTCGAGACTGAAAGTCATCGGTGAAGAACTGTATTTTGTTTAATTTTGAATCATGAACAAAAGTTTATTACTTTTTGGGCTTTCAGCATTTTTTTTGTGGTCATGTTCGATGAGCAGTCTGCCAAAAAATGAAAAAGAAAAAATTCTGGCTTTGACTGAAATTGCTGATTTTCAGCAGGAATTGATGGATGAATGGAACGATCCGGAGACAACGCCTTTGTACGAAGAAGAAAAAGCAGATTTCAAAGGCATCACATTTTTTCCGGTGGATTTGAAATACAGAATCAATGCTGATTTCAAACCGATCAAAAACGGAAAAACACTCCCCTTCCCGACTTCTGCCAACAAAATCAAATATTTCAAAGAATACGGAAAAGCAACCTTCACATTGGATTCAAAACAGTTTGAACTTACTTTGTATCAGTCAGAACCACTTCATACTGAAGATGATGAATCATTGTTTTTGCCTTTTATGGACGAAACCGGCGGTGAAACTTCTTATGGCGGAGGAAGATATATGGATCTGAACATTTCAGATATCAAAAACGGAAAAATTCTGATTGATTTCAATCAGGCTTACAATCCGTATTGTGCATACAGCAATCATTACAACTGTCCGATTCCGCCGGCAAACAATTATCTGGAAACCGAAATAAAAGCGGGCGTCAGCTATCGGCAATGAAAATACTTGATTTTTCAAAAAACAAACTTGACCTTTTGAATTCCGAAATTCAGTGGCAAAAATCGATACTTGATTTTTTGGACGAATGGAATTCAAAAAATGATTTTGTCATTGCGCATACTTCGGGTTCGACCGGAAAGCCAAAAGAAATCCGGTTGCCAAAATCAGCAATGCGTTTGAGTGCACAGCTGACCGGCGAATTTTTTGATCTGAAGACCGGAAACACGGCTTTGCTTTGTATGCCTGTAAATTTTATTGCGGGTAAAATGATGATTGTCAGATCGATTGAGCTCGGTTTGAAACTGTATTGTACAGAAGCCAAAGGCAGTATCGATCTGACTGAATATCCGCAATTGGATTTTGTACCGATGACACCAATGCAGGTTGAAAAATCATTTGATTCGATTCACAAAATCAAAACGCTGCTGATCGGCGGTGCGCCATTGTCGGATGAATTGAGAAATCAATTACTTCAGACAAAAACCGAAGCATACGAATCCTACGGAATGACCGAAACCATCACCCATATCGGGCTGAAGAAAATTTCCGAAAAATCTTTTCAATGTCTGAATCGGGTCGAAATCAGAAAAGACGAAAGAAACTGTCTGGTGATTAAGACACCTTATTTTGATGATGAAATCGTGACCAACGATCTGGTTGAAATCATCGACCGGAAGCATTTCAAATGGTTGGGCCGTTTTGACCATGTGATCAATTCCGGCGGCATCAAACTGATTCCGGAACAGATCGAAGAAAAATTAAAACCCTATGTCCAACAGGAATTTATCATCAGTTCGCTTCCCGACAAAACTTTGGGTGAAAAACTGATTTTGATTATTGAAGGTGAAAAATTTGATTTTTCAATTCCGGAAGGAATCCTGAATAAATTTGAAAATCCGAAAGGAATTTATTTTATCAAAGAATTTCCAAGAACCGAAAGCGGAAAAGTTAAGAGACAGATATTAAAAGGCATTTGTCAAAAACAGATTTGAATCATTCTTTTTTTGAAGCCAAAATCACATAATCAACAACACGACATTTCGGTTCATTGTCGCTATCGATATTTACGTTGATATATCTTATAATCACTTTGATTCGATAATGCCCCAAATCGGTCAGAATAGAAAAATCGTCAACTTGTTTGTCATTTATTAAATCTGAATTTTCATTGACAATCTTTTTAATTTCAGGCATCAGGTCTTTTTCAAATTTATCATTCAGCGCCATTTTAAATTGATTTGAGTTTCTGTCAATTTTCAAAGTATCTTCTCCGATATTTATTTCATTATTTCTTTCATCAGCAAAAGGAATCAGATAATCATAATCTTCTGTTTCGTAAGAGGTTTTTAAGTTTTCAATCGTATAATACTGATAATTTGAGTATTCCGAATCTTTATCATAAATAATATTGCTGAATTTATTTCTGAGATTCCAAGTTCTGTATCCCTGTGCTTTATTTTTCGACGGATTGTCATCAACCAATGTCAGCAGATAATCCAACTGGCCGCGTTCATCCAGAAATCTAAACTTATCCGAAATTTCATTGACCACTTCGATTTTTACTTCACGGCTGAAATCAATTTTGCCGTCTTTCAGCAGTTTGTTTTCGGTCAGCACCTTCATCAGATTATTTTTCTGACTGTTTTTTGCAACCGAAAATGCATTTGCAAACGGCATCAGCAGACTGAAAATTCCAAATACAAAAAGTGATATCGGAATAAATTTTATACCTGGATTTTTCTTGAGCGCAAAATAACCGACAACCAAGGTCAGCCACAATGCAAGCAGCACCACATAATATCTGGCTTCTGTGAATCCGTATTCGAGCAGTCGGGTGAAAATTGCAACAAAAAGAAGCACAAGAAGCGGAATCAAAGTATAATAAAACATTTTGCCGAATATCCTCACCCATGATTTTGCATCATCTCCCCTGAGCGGATGGACCAGCAGCAGAGCGAGAATTCCGAGCATCGAATAAACCAGCACCAAATAGGAAACCCAGCCTCTGGGCAGTTCCCAGTTGATCAGGATTTTGATCGAGTACAGATAAAGAATCAACACATAAATAATCAGCAGCGGAATCAGAACAAACTGTGTGAAAAATTTGAGTACGTTCGGATAATCTGATTTTTCTTCAAGTTTTTTCAGACCGTTACCCGTAAACAGCAGAAAAATCAGCGTGCTGCCAAAAATCAGAAAAATCATAAAGGTATCCGGATATATATTTTCGTCAAAATCCATATTGAACAGATTGTCCACAGCAGTAATCGCCAATTCGACACCCCCGCAAAGAACACCTGTAAAAACCACGGTCAGAAAGAAATTGACAAAAAGTTTTTTGTTGTATTCCCAAAAATCGGTTTCTGAATTTTCGGATTTCAAAAAAGGCACAAACGCAACCAGCAGATGCGAAATCACATAGGCGGGCGCAAAAAGAAAAAAGTATTTGACCGTAAAATCATCCTCGTCAGCAGGCAGTAAAAAATAAAGACCAATCACAAACGGAATGGCCAGATAAGCCAAAAAACCGTGTTTTCCAATCCGCTGAGTCAGCATGATCAGACCAAATGAAAGTGAAATTCCGAGTGCGGAAACAAGCAGGATTTTGAGTGCGATAAAGTTCTGAATTTCGTTGTCATAATCACTTTCAATCAAAAAGATTGCAGCAACTGTCATTGTCAGCGACATCAAAATCGTAACCGGATATTTGATTGCGGCTGATTTTATTCTGTCGAGTGTTTCATTGATTTTTTGGTTCATTTTCAGGCTAATTTTAGTTTTTTATCAATTCATTCAGATCAAACCGTTTCTTCTTTTGGCCGGATCTCATAAACACCCAACTGTTCGGGCAAAATCGTATTTTCAAAAACCGGTTTTGCTTCATCCAAAAAGACTGAAAGATCTTCGTATCGGTTTGAAAAATGACCCAAAATCAACTGTCCGACTTCCGCATCTCTGGCGATCATCGCAGCTTCTCTTGCTGTGGAATGAGCAGTTCTGTCGGCCATTTCCTGAAGATCGCTCAAAAAAGTGGATTCGTGATAAAGCAGATCGGCTCCTTTTATGATCGGTACAATTTCCGGCCAGTAACGGGTGTCCGAACAAAATGCATAAGACTGTGTCTTTGGCGGATCAAATGTCAGATCTGAATTTGGTATCAGTTTTCCGTTTTCGAGTTTGAAATCCCTGCCTCTTCTCAAATTTTCATAATCGCAGATTTCAATTTCGGGAAAACTGTGAATCGCATCTATATTCAGTTTTCTGAGTTTTGGTTTTTCACGAAACAGATAACCGTTGGTATAAATTCTGTGCTGAAGCGGAATGGTGAAAACCTCCACTTTTTCATCCTCATAAATTTTTACAGATTCGGTTTGGTCCAATTCTGTAAAAAACAATTCATAAGTACATCTCGATTCAGTATGTCTGAGCTGATTCATGATAAAATCCTGAATCCCTTTAGGACCGAAAATATGAAGCGGTGTTTCCCTTCCCAGCAGCTGAAAAGAACTGATCAGACCAATCAGCCCAAAAACATGATCGCCGTGAAGATGTGAAATAAAAATATGATTGATTCTTGAAAATCTTGCTTTTGCCTTCCTCAGCTGAACCTGGGTTCCTTCTCCGCAATCAATCAGAAACATTCTGCTTTCAACTTCCAAAAGCTGTGCGGTCGGTGCCACTTTCCGTTTTGGAACTGCAGAATTATAACCCAGTATGGTTAATTTTAAACTCATTTCGGATAAATATTTTTAATCTAAAATCAAAAAACCGTTTCCGGCTTTTTGCTGTTCATGACTGAAAAATCAGTTGTTTTCCACAAAGTTAATCAATTTCTGAACTGCCCGTGCTCTGTGGCTGATCCGATTTTTCTCTGCCAGATCCATTTCTGCAAATGTCAGTTCAAAGCCTTCGGGCACAAAAACCGGATCATAACCAAAACCTGCTAAACCACGGTTTTCATCAAAGATTTCGCCCTGAATTTCACCGGTGAGAAAAATGATTTCATCCTTCCAAAAAAGACAGATCACGGTTTTGAAACAAGCTTTTCGATTTGATTTGTTTTTTAATTCTTTGAGTAATTTTTCAATATTGTCAGCCGAATTTCCTGTTCCTGCATATCGAGCCGAATAAACACCCGGCGCACCGTCAAGCGATTCGACAAACAATCCGGTATCGTCTGCAAAAACATTTTTACCGTAAATTTTATAAATCGTTTCAGCTTTGATTCTTGAATTTTCTTCAAGCGTTTTTCCGTTTTCTTCAATTTCGTCATCAAAACCAACATCATTCAGTGACAGCAGATGAATATCTTTTGGCAGAACCGCCCTGATTTCATTGGCTTTATTTTCGTTGTGAGATGCAAAGATCAGCTCCATTCGGTTTTGTTTTTTGTTAATTTATAAATTATCCAGCCGCAAATGATCGCAAGAAAAAAGAAAATTGTCACACTTATAAAATTATTCGGATTGCTGACACTGCCCTCAAGCGTCCCTTCTTTGATCATAAACACAAACGAAATGGTATTGTTCAGCGCATGAAGAAACATACACAGCCAGAGCGATCGGGTCCGGTAATAGACAAAACCGAAGATCGCACCCAGAAAACCGGCGGCTATAAACTGCCACGGATTCAGATGCGCAGCGCCAAACAGCAGCGAACTGACGATGATTGCAACAATGGGTGAAGTTCCGTTTTGAAGCAGTCCGCGCAGCAAAATTCCGCGAAACAGGATTTCTTCGATGATCGGCGCCAATATGCAGACGGTGATGAATCCTGCAATTTTGTAATCCAGCATCATTTCAAAATTGGATCTGAACATTTCGTACAATTTTTCCAAAAAATCATTTCCGCCGGTCGGGACGATCGAACCGATCATTTCTGTAAACGGTAACAGAAAAATATACAGCATAGTGCTCAAGAGAATCATCGCCATGCTGGTCGGATTCATGATGTGTTTTCTGATCACATCCCAACTGATGTTCAGCATCGGAAGAACCAGCAGTATCGCCAAAATTCCACCTGCCAGATAAGACAGAGGAATCGTAATATCAAGCAGCGACGGCCAGTATTTGCCCGGCAAACCGACGATTGCTGCGACAAACTGCATACTGATGACGATATAAATCGCAACCGGAACAGATTTCAGAACCGAAATTTTAAAATTCGGATCTCCGCCGGTTTGGATTATTTTGAAAAAATTTTTCAAATCACTCATGATGATAAGATTTGCCCTGCAATATACTAAAAGCGCGGTACAGCTGTTCGGTCAGAAAAAGACGAACCATCTGATGGGTAAATGTCATTTCTGAAAGCGAAAGTTTTCGGTCGGCACGTCTGTAAAGACTTTCCGAGAAACCATACGGACCGCCGATTACAAAAATCAGCTGTCTGACCGAACGGTTCATCAGATCCTGAATTTCTTCCGCAAAACGCACCGAATTCAGCTGTTTCCCTTTCTCATCAAGCAGAATTACATAATCAGATGCAGAAATTTTTGACAGCAGCAGTTCAGCTTCCTTTTCTTTTTGTTGCGATTCCGAAAGGTTTTTCCGATTTTTGAGGTCGGGAATTTCAATCCGCTGATAATTCCAATGCGCAGGCAGTCTTTTTTCATATTTCAGAATCAGCTCCTCCATCGGTTTCTCGTCGGTTTTCCCAATACAAATTGTGATGATATTCATATTTTGAATGATCGGACTGATTGCAAAAGTATGGCTAAAGCTTCAAAAACGAAAAAAAAACAGACTGACAATCTGTTGATGAGAACCGCAAAGAAAATCAGGTTCAGATCAATCAACGACACTTCACTGTACGAGTTGATGGGTATACTTTTCAAAGGAATCAGCAACCGCACCTTCGGACTGCGGGTCGGCGCAGTCGCGTGGGCGTTCTTTTTCAGCCTGTTTCCTTTTCTGCTGTTTTTGTTCAGCATGCTGCCGTACGCACCGCTTTATGATGAAATCAGACAGCTTCTTTTTTCAGAATTTATCCCCAGGATCCTGCCTGAAAGGATTACAAATGAAGTGGTTGAATATATTTCACAGACGGCCGGCGGAAGAAACGGAAAAACCATCGGCTGGCTTTTTATTTTCCTGACCATACTGCTTTCTTCAAACGGAATCACAGTTCTGATCAACGGTTTCAACGCATCATATCACGGATATGCAAAACAGCGAAAAGGAATCCAAAACCGTTTTTTATCTGTGGTACTGACTTTGTTTTTTGTGATTTTTATTATCGCACAACTGATTCTGACCTATTACACAAATTTCGCCTGGCGGTATATTGAAGAATTCGGCTATTTTCAGGAAGTTCCGAAGATGATACAGGTCTTTAATTTTGCGTCGGCATCACTCTTTTATTTCACTTCGCTGACCATGCTCTATTATTATGGCACCAACATCAAACAAAGATTGAGAAGTGTAGCACCCGGCGCACTGATGGCGACTGTTCTCTTTTTTGTGACACTGATGGGATTTCAGTTTTATGTGAAACGGCTGAATTATTATGATGTACTCTACGGATCGGTCGGTTTGGTGATGATCATGATGGTGTTTGTTTACATCAACGTACTTCTGATCATGATCGGTTACGAACTGAATGCAGCCATCCATTATGCCAAATTCAGAAAGAAGAAAAATTAATCAGTACAATCGGCAATCATTTTGTGATTTCCTGCCTTTTCATATAAAAATCGGCTGACTTCATCGCTGTGATTTTCAGGAAACAGCACATGAACATTTGCGCCCGCATCCAATGTGAAAAATACCGGAACTGAAGTCTGTTTTCTGAATTCCCAAACATCTTCAATCAGTTTCATGGTATCGGGTTTCATCAGTAAATAATAAGGGTGTGAGGTCATCATCATCGCATGAAGACTCAGAGCTTCGTGTTCAACGATGGTTCCGAAAGTTTCCAAATCTCCATTTTTCAAAACCGGAATCAGTTTTTTCAAATTTTCATCTGCCGATTTAAAACGTTTTTCTGCATAAGGATGATCATTCATCAGATCGTGGCCTGCTGTACTCGAAACCGATTTCTGTCCTTCTTCGATCAACACCACAGTGTCTCTGAAATTTTTAAAAACCGGGTGAATCTCATACGGATAAGGAATCGCATACAAATCAGAACTTTCAATAACCGAATCGGTTTTACCCCAAACGGTAATGCCAGGATAAACAGAACGACAGGCACTGCCCGAACCGAGTCTTGCCAAAAAAGAAGCTTTTTTCAGACTTTGTTCAGCATTTAGATCTGCGCCCAATAGATTTTCAATTTCGGTCATACAAAGCGCAAGCGCACCCATACCCGAAGCAGAAGACGCAATGCCGCTGCTGTGCGGAAATGTATTTGAAGTATGGATTTCAAATTCAAAATCTTTTAAAAACGGAACAAATTCTTCAATCCGTTTGAAAAACAAATAAATCTTGGGTTCAAAATCCGGCTGATGATTTCCGTCAAAAAATACTTTCAGACCAAAATCATTTGTCTCATTGGGTTTGAATTTCAATTCGGTTTGAGTTCTGCTTTTGTTGAGTGTAAAACTCAAGGACGGATTCATCGGAATCTGAATTTCTCTTTTTCCCCAATATTTGATCAAAGCAATATTGGAAGGACATACTGCCGAAACGCTTCCTCGCTCTTCAAATTTCTTATTGTCCAATTTTGATTTGAATTCATTCATGTTTTCGGAATAACGGATCAAAACTAAGCTATTTTGATCAATTTGATTTTTTTGATTTCAGTCTCAGAAATCTTTCGGAATGAAATTCAATCGAATCTTTGACTGAAATGAATTTAAAATCCAATGCGTCCGATATTTTCTGATTTGAATAATTAGATTTTCCGGTCAGCGCCGAATATGCAGCATTGGTAATACCGGGTCCGCCAAACATCAGACTGATTTTTGAAAGATTTTTAAGCAATTTCAATTGAGGATTTGAAAAGACTGTCATCTTTTTCAGATGGTGATTTTTTCTGATCAGATCAAATACTTCAGAAAATTTCAAATCCTCAGCATTCAGTATAAACTTCTGATTCCAAATTTTTCTTTCGGCCAGTTCAGCCAAACAAAAAGCAACATCGCGCACATCTACAAAGCCGGTGATTCCGTCTGTGGTCAGACCGGATTTTCTGAAAGCTCTTTCAAAAAGACTTTCACTCGACCGTTTTGAATTCAGACTGCCGATGATTACCGACGGGTTGATGATACAAATATTCATGCCTGTTTCTTCAGAAGTGCGATAGACTTCCATTTCGGCTCTTCTTTTTGAAATTGAATAATCAGAATGTGGCAGTTCGGGATTCCATTTTGAGTTTTCATCAATTGTCTGACTTCCGGTTTCCGGATCCAAAGTGGAAATTGAGCTGACGAACAGGAAGTTGGAGACCGACATTTGGGCCGCGGTATTGATCAGATTTTCAGTTCCGTAAACATTCGTCCGATAAATTTTCTTTCTGTATCTCGGATCAAAACCGACCTTAGCGGCGGTGTGATAAATCGTATCTACACCTTCCACCGCATTTGAAAGAGAGGGAAGATCGAGCAGATTTGCATCTGTCCATTCGATTTTTTCAAAATGCTCAAGATCAAGAAATTCGAGAAACAGATTTTTGACCGGCTCCACTGATGAACCGATTCTTTTCATTGCACGAACCGGCTTCTCTCTTTTTGAAAGTTCGAGCAGCAGCCAGCTGCCGACCAAACCAGTTGCTCCGGTCACCAAATTCATAGTTGAAAGATATGGTTTTTGAAAATCATATTTGGATTTGAATCTGAGCGGTTTCCAGAAATCAGTTATTTTGATTTGAGCTTTTGAAGCGTCTGTTTTGTAAAATCCGACAACACCAGGCGGCCGCTCATCTCTGCTCTTTTTGGCATGATGTCTTTCCAGTCATCGGTTCCGGTCCAAAAAACTGATTTCAAATCGCGCATTGCTTCCGGGCTGTACACCGTCAGGTCTTTTGCAAATTTGAGTGTCGCTAATTCACAAGTTTCCGAATTTGGAAATACCGAATTGTACATCCCTTTTTCTCTGATCCATTCAGAAGATTTCCATTCGGTCGGATTCATTGTCATTTCGGAAAAAGCTGTCATTCCGATTTTTCTGGTGATGGCAGGTTCAACCACAAACGGGCCAATGCCGATCGACAATTCGCTCAAACGAACCGATGCGCTTTCGGTGGCATACGCATAATCACAGGCAGCTGCCAAACCGACGCCGCCGCCGACGACCCTGCCAACGATGCAGCCCACAATAAATTTCGGGCAACGGCGCATTGACATAATCACATTAGCAAAACCCATAAAAAATTTCTTTCCTTTGTCGAAATCGCTGATGGTCAGCAGTTCGTCAAACGAAGCACCCGCGCTGAACACCCGATCGCCCGTACTTTTCAGAACGATCACCCTTACTTCTTCATTTTTTCCCAGCACATCAAAAACCCGAGCAAGTTCTGCCAGCTGTGTACTCGGAAACGAATTGCTTTTGGGATGATAAAATTCAACAGTTGCGATTTTGTCCGTAATATCGCTTTTGATGTAATATGAGTCCATTTTTTATATGATTTAATTTGAAATCTAAATTTACAGAATTTTGACGATTAATTCTCGGCATCGTAATATAATTTGTAATATTTCTTGCCCTGATCATCCACACCCTGCTCGATCATACTTCGGTTTCCGTGAACATAAATATGAAAGTTCTTATCGAGTTTGATGATACTTTTGAAAAATCTCGCATGTTTTTTCACAGCATTTTTCGAAATGTCAAAATGATCGTTCAGCTCGATGTCATAGACTTCTTCAAATTTGTTTTTGTAATTGCTGAAACTTTGTTTCAATTCTTCCTGTGCAAGCACCTTGTCAGCAAAATCTTCGATTTCAAAAGTATCCGATTCTTTGAAAAAATTGACAGATCGATTGAGCAGATCAGCCTGATCGGCGCGGTTGACCTCAAACTCTTCGGGCATCTGATCCATTACAAAACTTTTGCAGAGACTGAGCGTATTTTCGGTATCAAAAAATTCGTCTTCTCTTTGTTTGATTCCTAGGAATTCATCTGCCCATATCCCAAAATCGTCTCCTTTTCCCTTATCGATCGAACAAATCACAAAACCCTCATCTGTTTCGATGTTGAAAATCAGACAGCCTTTGTCCATCTTTGAAAGCGGAATTCCGGCATCAAGGCTCAAATCAAAATTGTTCTGATTCGGAATTGCTTTCAGTATTCTTTCTTTGGATTCCGATTTAAATATTCCGACCGCTGCGGCATTTTGACCTTCGACCAGCGAATCCGGAAAATAAACCACAAAGAGTTCACCGCCTACTGTCTTTGAATTTCCGCTCACCGAATACAGTTTCTGTGCAATTTTCACCGAATTTGGAAGCAGCTGTGCCGGATCTTCAAATATGATTTTTACAGCTGAATAAACTTCATTTTCATCCAGATTCTCTTCATCGAAAAAATGAAAATATTCTTCGGTTCTAAAGGGTTTTTGAAAATAATCATAAAGCGTCTCTGCCATTTCGGGCGGATAAAAAGTCAGTGTTTTTGACAGATGTGTTCCTTCGTCAGCAGTGCTGTTTCCGACACGATGAATGATCAGGTCAAAAGTTTCGTCTGTATTTAAAGTGTGCATAATTCCAATTTGGATGGCGAATTTAATCAGGATTTGTCAGAAAATAAAACTGAATCAGATCATTTTGGCCAATTGGTTTTTTCATATATTTCATATACTTTTGGAATATCTTCATCATCCAATAGAAACTGATACTGATTGATATTCAGTTTATTAAAAACATCTTTGTATTCAAAAATAACAAAAAAGTGTTTGCCGCCAGGTACAACTTTTATGATTTTATAAACTGCCAAAACTAAGCCGAGAAGCTTTATATCTTTTGGGTTCCAATAAAAAATAAGAGGCTGAAAACCAACCTTGAATTTCCTGAAATAAAAAATACTGGGCAACACGAAAATCTGTCCGTCACAAAATATCAAATCACAAATTTGATTGAGTGGATTTCTACCTTCCCTTGAAACATATGCAACATCATTCAACATCATATACTCTTTGCCCTGAATCCATTTCAGAATTTTTCTTTTTTCATTTTTGACAAAAATTAAAAACAAAAAAATGATTACGAAAAAACCGGCAAGCAGAAAAATCAGAACTGTCATTTAATTTATTTAAAAACTGAAATAAAATTATTCAAAAGACAGGGGTTAAAAAAATTTAGAAATCAAAACTTTCTGAAAGAGCTTAGACTTAAAACTTCCGGATTTGGTTTCAATTTAATTTCAGAAAATTTGTATCCTTTTGTCTTTCAGACAATCAGCTGCTTCGTATATTCATTAATTCTCTCCAAAGCAAGATTTACAAAGTCGCTATTTGAGAATAATTCAGTTTTTCGATTGCTCCAGCTATTCAGTTTAGAGATAATTATTTCAGAATTTCTGGTATTTTCTTTTTCAGAGATAAAATCAATCGTGGAAAGTAATTCCAACCCAAAAGGCGAATAAAATCCGTCCAAAAAGTTTTTGGTCTTTTCGGTTATTTCCAAATATTCCTGATTCGGTATGTTTTTCAGGTAATCCAAAACCTCTTCTTCGGTATCCATTACCAAACCAATTTCTTCAAACGGTTTTTTATCTTTAGAACTATATTCCAAAATATAGCTTCCGTTTAAGTAATACAATAAATGCTTAACTTTTCCCGAGTATGGACCATAAAAATTCGGTCTATATTCCAAATTAAAAGCGTCTTTTAGCCCCAAAGTGTTGTAGGAAGTAAGCAATTTTTTCAGCCGAAAATTCTGATACAAATTCTCCGTTTCAAATCCAAATCATCTTCATTATTCCAAAATGGATTCTTTACAGCTTCAAAATCTACTATATCTTCCAATGAATCAATTTCTTCTTTTCCAAAGAATTTAGATAACTTACTCACGGCATGACCATTTGTAAAAACAAACGAAAGTTGGGACTGGATTATTTTCTCAACATTCGTTACACAATATACGATATTTTCAGGGTTCTGAACAGGAACTCCATTATAACCGCTCTGAACAACATACAACATCGGCATCCGATACCAAAATAAAAAGGCAGGAATTCATTCAGATTTTTACCGTTAGGAACGGTTACAGAACTTCGCCTATCAATCAAACTATTATCTCCAATGGGAACGTAATTTTCATTCGCATTCTCTGAAGTAGCCAAAGTCAAACCGTTCGCCAAGATATGCGATACATTTTCAATATGCACCATCCGAAACAGCCGTATTTTATTTAACTCCGTCATTCAAAACAAAAGTAAAGAAATGAAGAATAGGAAAGGCTGTTTTGGAGAAAAAGAAAACCGCAATTTATATTGCGGTTTTTGTGACCTCGACAGGATTCAAACCTGTAACCTTCTGAGCCGTAATCAGATGCGCTATTCAGTTGCGCCACGAGGCCTGATTTTTGGACTGCAAAGATAAAGATTCTTTCTGTTTTATCAAAAATATGTTTTGAGGATAAACCAAACTACATCTGGCAGGCGTCAAACATCAGCCAAGTATCAATTCGACCGGACAGTGATCCGAACCATAATATTCACCCAGAATATTGCTTTCTTTCACTTTGTCAATCAAACTTTCGCTGACGATGAAATAATCGATTCTCCAGCCGGTGTTTTTTGCTCTCGAATTGAAACGGTAACTCCAGTAAGAATAAACTTCCTTATCAGGATAAAAATGACGAAAAGAATCCACAAAACCGGAATCGAGTAATCTTGACATTCCGTCGATTTCGATTTGGGTATAACCTGCGGTTTTGTTGTAATTTGATTTATCATTTTTCAAATCGATGGCTTGATGCGCCACATTCAAATCACCACATAGAATTACCGGTTTGGTTTGAGCTAAATTTTTCAAGTAATTTCGGAAATCTTCATCCCATTTTTCACGGTAATCCAAACGAACCAAACCATTTCCCGAATTGGGCACATAAGTGTTGACCAGATAGAAAACTTCGAACTCGGCACAAATCACCCGACCTTCGGTGTCGTGCTCCGAAATTCCGATGTCGTTGGTAACCGAAACAGGTTTGATTTTAGATAAAATGGCAGTTCCAGAATAACCTTTTCTTTCAGCCGAATTGTAATAATGGTAAGGATAATCTTGTAGATCTTTCAGCGCTTCTTCGACTTCATCGGGTTGTGCCTTGGTTTCCTGAAGACAAAGAATATCGGGATTCATTTTTGCCACATCATCAAAAAAATCTTTTTTTGTTACGGCTCGGATGCCGTTTACATTCCAGGATATGATATTCATTCTTTTTTGGGTTAAAGATGAGGAAATTTTGGAGAAAAACAGAGGTTTGATTCGATTTTGTCATGGTTTTTGTTCCAAAAACACACGCCAAAATCTCCTGGTTGAATGTTGTTCCCCGGGTTACGGCTGCGCCTTAGCCGGGGCTATTATTGTTAAACGCCTACGGCGTTTTATAAGGTAATAAGGTTGATGGGAATTGGGAATTCAATAGCTACTACTAAGGTAATAAGGTTTCTATTGTGATTCAAAAAACTTTATTACCTTATTATCAAATATTCGAAATCACGTATCAAAGGAACCTTATTACCTTAATAGAAAAATTATTCGTTTACAAAACCAACCTTATTACCTTATTTAATTTCGAATTTTACAATTCAATCCGCTGATACCACAGTGTGTCATTGTTTTCTTTGATTTTCAGAACCAAACGGGTGGGGTAATCATCAATCTTTTTATAAGTCTCTATCGAATAAAATTCAGGATATTTAAAATTCAGAACCTCACCGGTTGAACCTGATGAATTCCTTGTTGAATCATTTTGGATTTCTTCACTGGTGGCATAAGATTTAAAATTATCTGAATTTTTGATTTTTTCAATGATTATTTCCCTGTCTTCATTATTGATTATCAGTGTCGTATGTTGCAATCTTTCTGACATTCCGGAGACGTCGTTTTTAATGATTTTAAAATCATCTTTCAATTCTATATTTACATTTGACAAATCGGAAAGAACATCTTTTTTAGAAATCGTCCATTGGTCGAAAAAATTCGTCATAAAAATATAGCCAATCAAAAGAATAAGAAGAATTGAAATCCCCATTCCGGTTTTTGATTTGTATTTTTTTGAAATAACGAACAAACCAACCGTTACAAGAACAATAACGGCTAAGATAATCAGACTGTAAATTAATTTCATTCCCATGATTTATCTTTCTTGTTTCAATTTCTTAACCCCGAATAAATAAGTAACACCAAAATTGTTTTTATTGATTCCCTCAAAGTTTTTATTGGTGAGCGCTACATTATAACCATAAAAAATCTTGACTTTTCCAAAGGCTAATCCTGCTTCCGGTCTGAATCTTAACGAAGATTCATCAAAATCCGTATAATAAATTAAATTTAGACCAATGCCCAGTATGCCCGTGCTCCCACCTCCGGCCCAAACTCCGATTTTTGGCCCTAAAATAAAATTTTCGTCAAATTTCATTTCACTTGATATAAAATAGGCAACACTAAATGGGTGGTGTCCGTTCTGACCAAACTTATTAACTGCAATCCCTAATTCACCATACCAGTAGTTTTGGAAATTGACTCCGGTCAGAATGGATAGATTCTTTTCTGAATACGATTTGAGTTCCATTTCAGTTGTAGTACTTTTTCTACTTGCCCCGGACAGAATATTCCAAAGATTAAGAAGAAAATTATTAAAAACTGTTTCATATTCATTGATAAATTCCAAATCTATAATAATCAATCAAAATCGAATCGTTTTCTTTCCATCTCGTCCAACCGGTTTGATTGCTATTCAGGATAAATTTTGCCCAATCACCGATAATCGTGTCAAAAACCGCAGAATTTGATTTTAATTCTTTTCCGTTTTCCGGTTGATCAAAAAACTTCAAATCTCTACCGGGAATCATCGAATTCCTTAAATGAATTGTCCAGGATTCATATAAATGCCAATCAGACAGTGAATCAGGCACAAAATTAGGGTCAAAGTTTACCTGACTTAAATAATCGGATTTCGTTAAATCGAGCCTGTTATCCGTTCTTATGTAGCAATAGTCTTTTGTTTGGTTATTCAGCACTATTTTAAAAGAATTGTTTTTATGTTCGAGGACATTAAAAGCGATTTTTGGCTTAAATTCTATCAATCCTTTATTTTCATTACTGGTTGCCTTTTGTTCAGAATCACCCAAATAGAGTTCATACGGATTTAAAACCTTTTTTATTGAATGACTTTTTATTGTGTAACTTCCTTTATCAAAGACCTTGTTTTTCGCAAAAACAATCGAATCAAATGGAACTTTGTCGTTTTCATTTTTGAACAATTCTATCGGGGAATTGGGGTCTAAATAAATAATTCCTTTCCCTGTTTTTTCATCTGATTTCTTTAATTCCACAGAGTTGTTGCAGGAAACAAATAAAATTGTCAGTATAAATACAAGCTTTCTCATTTATTTAATTTTTTTCTTTAAAACCTGTATTAATATAAAAATCGACGCAATTAAAATCGCAATATGCGTTGTATAAGTAGGCCAGCCTCCCTTCAACATTAAAACGATTATGCAAATAGAAAATCCATTTAATAATAAAATCAAAAGCGAAAGAAAAAGGTTTAAAAATCCGGGGCTTTTGATTGTTATTTTGAAAGACCAGATGATTTCAATTATTGCAATAATTAAAGGCAAAAAACCATATAAAACGGCTTTTAAATCTGTAATTTGAGATATAAATTCATTCATTTTCTCTCTTTTATTTATATAAAACCGGATTTTTTATCATTTTAATCATACGTCCATCCTTCTTCAATTCTTATTATTTTTCCGATAGAATCGAAATAAATGATTGAACGATACCACGCAAAATCATTAATCGGATATTTTCTTCCTTTTTCTCTTACCAAAAGGCCGTCATTAGTATAACTAAATTCAATTTCATTTCTTATTGAATCTTTCCATATAAATAAAGGTTGTCCGATGGTGTTAATGACCTCTTCTTTTGAAAAATCTTTGTTAATCGAATTAAATTTTTGAGGTGTGTAGTTTTCCGCAAACTCTGTATCTATATAGGGGTTAAAAAGATTATAACCTTCCATTAATTGTATAGAACCTAAAATAAACAAAAAATAAATCGTCGGTAACAATAAGATGATTGTCAATATTTTATAAAACACTTTCATTACAGAATAACAGGATAAAGTGCGGTATACAAATAACCGATAATAAAAATCAAGGCGCTCAAACCGAATGAAATTTCAAAACTTTTATTGAAAACTTCCTTTTTGTTTGTTTTAGACCAGACTGCTATTGTAAGTGAGATCACAAATCCACCAAAAGCAATAGAAATAAGTACAAAAATAAATATAGGAAAATCCGGTCTATGGGAAATTCTTGAAAGAATAAAAGCAAAAATGATTGCAATAATGCTAAATCCAATTCTTTTTTTAGATTTCATCGATTACAAAAGCTAAGTTACTGTTATTTAAAACGGTATAATTATAATAAAAGTATTTTCTAAACTCTTTTAATTTGTGCCATCAGAGTTCAGATTACATTCTCTAAGCCTTTTTAATTTTATAATCTGTTTCTAACATATACTTTCTTTCTTATTGTATTTAAGTCGAAATAACAATTTGTCATCCTTCTAATTTTCTCTACTTATTTTTTTCTCTTTGGGTTATGCAAAACCGGGTTTCTCATCATTTTCACCAGTGTTTCCAACTCTTGTTCGCTCAAATTATCTAAATGTTTTTCAAAGTAATATTGAGCCGCATTTTCAATTCCTCTTGCTCCATAAACAAAATTAAAATTCTGTGCCAATTGATTCAAACATTGTTTTTGAGAAGCCATCTTTTCAATTTTTCGGGTTAGAAAATATTCAAAAGTTAAGTGTTCAAATCGATTCCTCAAACTCGCACTTTTGACGAACGGCTGAATGTTTCTTGCTAAATTACGACACTGACACTCAGTTCCGTTAGTAACTGAAGAAAAAAAATTATTTTCTAAACTCTTAGGATTTACTTTTTCATAAATCTCATAAAAATTCTCTGTCAAATTCTTTGTGTTTTGAATTTCATTCATGTATTCATTAAATTCCTTGTCATTCAGATTTTGATTGAAACGGTAATTGTAATATCCATAAAATCCGAGAAAAACAATCATCAGAAAACCTAAAATGAAAATTAATATTTTTAGGAAGACTCTCATTAATTAGATTTTACGTTCTTTCGGGTTCTGTCTGTTAGAGAAAAAAGATAAAATTTCGACATTATCATTTTCAATTCTATAATACATGGTGTTGAATTTTAAAATGACAACACGCCGGATATTTTTTATTTCTGACTTTTGAAATAGTTCAGGGTTTTGAGAAATTAACTGTAAAGTTTCTTCTATTTTTAAAGCCAACCTGGTTATTTCCTTATCCGTAAAATTCCTTTGTAAGTATTCAATTGTATCGCTTAACTCTTCAAGCGCATTTCGGGTCCAGTGAATTTTATAACCATTTTTCATAAAGTTTTTGAGCTTTAGAGTGTGGTTCTAATTCCCCGTTGTCCGCCTGGTTGATACCTTTTTCAATGGATGACTTTTCTGCGTCAGAGATTTCGTTCCACCAATCTTTGGTCTCTCTTTTTCGAAATTCAATAAGCTTTTTGATGACAGCCTTATCTTCAATAGAGGAAAGCCATTGAATTAAATCTAATTTATCGTTTAAAATTTGAGAATCCATTTCTTTATTTCTTATTTCAAATTTACGAAGAATAAAACTAAGTTTAGTAATCAAATTAAAATCACACACTGATATGATTATTTTAATTTGCTAACAACTTCAAATTCCTGCAACTCACAAAGACTTCTGTCGTATTATCAAAATAAAACTTTAATTCACCAGCTCAATTTTTTTCGTTAGAATAGTATTTTCAAATTTTTCCAAAGATTTTATGTAGTGATTTGAATTGTATTCAATTTTATAATGAATAAATGATGGTGAATCAATTGTTTTATAGGATTGAATAAGTTCAACGGGCTGGTTTTGTGTATCATATTTAATTTCAACCTGATAAGGTAATTGACTGCAAACAAAACAACCGGAATATTCGTATTTAATTACTCTTGAAAATTCGTCATAAGTGTAAGAGTGAGTCCAGTTTTTATGATAATCCTTTTCAAAATCATCGCTGTTCCATTTAACCACTGTTTCATTTTCATGGTTGGAATCAATTAATTTTTCAGAAAAAAAATAAGGGATTTGAAAGTGCTTCCGATAAAAGAAAAGATCAATCTTTTGACTAACGGCAATCGTGTCAAATTTTGTGTTTGCTGAATTGTTATTGAATGTTTCAATCTTAAAAATCTGCTGAGAATTTGATTTACCTGAAATTAAAACCAAAAGAAACAGAAGTAAAATCTTTGTAGATATTTTAAATGTAATTTTCACTAAACTAAATTGTTATTCAAATTTAAAAAAATATTTTATTCCCGTCTGCTTTAGCTGACGGCCTTAAATTCCCTCAACTCAAAAGGCTTCAGCCACATTTTCTTAATTTCCTATTAACATCTGTTCCTCAGGATTTGTTTTCCTGATTGTATATCGTTTCAAACCATTGTTTTCCATATAATTCAAAATTTCAAACATTATATTTCCTTCGATGGTGTCTTTTTGAAATGCAAAACTTATCGCCGGTAAACCCCATTCTTTTTGTCGGATTTCATTTTTGTTTTTAGAGAGAATAGGAATAATACTGTCTGTAAAAATTGGTTGTAGTTTCTGGATTGTTTTAATATTTTCACTGACAAAAACATTCGAATCCTCTTTTACTGTATTCTCATTATCAAATAATAAAAACGGATAATTAGAATTCAAAACATAGTAGGATTTCTGATTATCAACAATTACAAAATGAATTTTACCTATATCATAATCAGGATTTATTCCTTTGCGCCTTAGTTCAGGTTCTAATCCTTCTTTTTCCCAAATTTGTTTTAGACTGTCTAAATTTTGATTGAATTCAGTCAGACTAAAATATTCTTTTTGAGCAGCAGGATTTTCTGATAAATTCAAATCTTGCTTTTGACTGCAACCCAAAAGAAAAATCAGACTTAAAAAAGCGAGGCAACTTTTCATTATAAATGAATTGAGAATACCAATATATGAAATCCAATCATTGAAACCGGGAATTTATAAATTGATATTTCACAAAACTTGTTTTAATTTGCACTGATGAAACCCATCCATCTTTTTATTTCTTTTTTTGTTTTCTTATTTTCGTGTAATATCAAACCAAACGAAAATACAATTCCTAAAAATCAAAAGCTTTTAAAATACACTTCTCAAATTCAGATGACTGAGAATAAGGATTCTGTATTCATACAATCCGGAAGTGAAAAACTCGGATTTTCAAAATCAGAACTTCCGCTCAAAACTGCGATGGTCGTTCCGACTTCAGCGATTTCATATCTTGATGAACTCGGTTTGCTTTCTGTAATTAAAGGAATCAGCCAACCCGATTTTGTGTACAATCCTGAAATTCTGGAATTGTACAATCAGAAAAAAATTGAGCAAATCGGTTCGTTCGATGAGATTTTTACCGAAAAAATCATTCTTTCAAAACCCGATATTTTTATTACTTCTTCAGGCCCTACCCTTGCCCGTTTTCATCAGCAAATTAAAAATTCGGGAATCAAAATTCTTTATATCGATGAATACGATGAAAAAGAACCGCTGGCAAGAGCCGAATATGTGAAAATCTTCGGAAAACTGTTTGGCAAAGAAAAAGAGGCGGATCTGATTTTTGAGGAAATCGAAAACAATTACAATGAAATTCTGAAAACAGTCGGTGAATCAAACAAAAAAAAACCAACTGTTTTTGCCAATCAGATTTATGGCGATGTCTGGTACATGCCCGGCGGAAAAAGTTTTCAGTCAAGATTGTTTAGCGATGCAGGTGGCGATTATCTCTGGAAAAACGATGATTCGGAAGGAAGTCTGAAACTGTCTTTTGAATCGGTTTTTGAAAAAGCCAGAAATGCGGATATCTGGCTGAACGCAGGTGATTATCCAAATATAAAATCTTTGACCGGAGCTTATAAAAACTACGAATGGTTCGATGCAGTAAAAAACAAAGAAGTTTACAACTGGAACAAAAAATCGAATTCAAAAGGAGCAAATGATTATTTTGAAACCGGAACGGTTCGGCCGGATTTGGTTTTGAAGGATTTGTCAGCTGTTTTTTATCCTGACTTATTCCCGGGATATGAATTGATTTTTTATAAAAAATTGGATTGATTTTTCAATCTGGTTTTGTCATAGTTTTTGTACCAAAAACATACGCCAAAACCTGTTTTATTCAATTTATTATTTGAATCAGTTCTATGAACTCATTTACAAAAATGATGGTTTTATAATTGATTTAATTTTATCTCTATTCTAAAATTTAGGTGTAATTTTTAGAATACAATTTAAATATTAGGCGTATTTTTTCGATTATAATCTAAATATTGGGCGTAATTTTCCGATTAGGAAATATTATTCAGAAATATTCCAATAAAATTAATGTCTGAAAGAACAGAAATATTCTACTGATTTAAAACAATTCAGATTTGAATTGTTCCAGAAAACGAATGTCATTTTCGGTATATAATCTGATATCACCGATCTGATACAACAGCAATGCAATCCGCTCGATCCCCATTCCAAAGGCATAACCACTGTATTCTTCGGAATCGATATTTACATTTTCGAGTACATTCGGATCCACCATACCGCAACCCATAATTTCAAGCCAGCCGGTTCCCTTTGTAATTCTGTAATCGGTTTCGGTTTCAAGTCCCCAGTACACATCCACTTCAGCACTCGGTTCCGTAAAAGGAAAATAAGAAGGTCTGAGTCTGATTTTTGATTTTCCGAACAATGCTTCAGTAAAATAACTTAAAGTTTGTTTTAAATCGGCAAACGAAACTCCTTTGTCGATATACAATCCTTCAATCTGATGGAACATCATGTGAGAGCGCGCAGAAATCGCTTCGTTTCTGTACACTCTTCCCGGAGAAAGAATTCTGATGGGTGGTTCGTGATTTTCCATATATCTGATCTGAACCGAAGAAGTATGGGTTCTCAAAACCACATCAGGATCTTTTTCGATAAAAAAAGTATCCTGCATATCTCTTGCCGGATGGTGTTGCGGCAGGTTCAGTGCTGTAAAATTGTGCCAGTCGTCTTCAATTTCGGGTCCGTCTGAAAGTGTAAAACCGGTTCTTGAAAAAATCTCAATGATTCTGTTTTTCACACTGTTGATCGGATGTCTCGAACCGATTTCGAAATTCTCACCCGGCCGGGTTAAATCCAGACCTGAAGAAGTTTCTGAAGAAGATTCAAAAACTTCTTTCTGGCTTGTGATCTTTTCGTTGACTGTATTTTTGAGTTCATTGACAATCTGTCCAAACTCTTTTTTCTGTTCGCCTGGAACGGTTTTGAAATGAGCAAACAAATCATTCAGAATTCCTTTTTTTCCAAGATATTTGATTCTGAATTCTTCAACTTCCGTCAAATTTTGTGCATTAAAAGCTTTGGCTTCTTCAATGTGTTTTCTGATTTGATCAATCATTTCAAAATGAATTTGACTGCAAAAATACTTAATTAAACCAATATAGAAATTGAATCTCAGTGAGAATTTAGGATAATTGAGATTCGATCATAAAGACACCGCAGCTCCAAATCGGAACTGCTGTATCCTAAAATTTTAATTTCTGATTAATCAGATGGTGGTCAGTCTGACGGTATTGGTCATTCCTCTTTGGAAAACCGGCATCGCATTCAGATTGATCACATAATCTCCCCAATCGACCAGCCCGTTGTCAACCGCCATCCTGTTGACCTGGATTACAGTTGCGTCTGTGCTCTGTTCACCCGGATCAAAAAACATCGCTTTCACACCCCAAAGCAAATTCAGTTCGCGAACGATTCTTTTGTTCGGCGTATAAACCAGTATGTGGGCAAGCGGCCGGTATGACGAAATCTGAAAAGCGGTATAACCCGAATAAGTCAGAAGTGAAATTGCTTTTGCGCCAGCTGTGGCTACCATCTTAGCAGCATCATAACAAACTACTTTGGTGATAAAACGATCGTTTTTGTCTTTTGGTTTTGGTGAAGGAACTTTGATCAGATCAGAATCTTCAACACCCTGAAGAATTCTGGTCATGGTTTCGATCACCTCCAGTGGATGTTTCCCCACCGAAGTTTCGCCACTGAGCATCACCGCATCTGCACCGTCATAAACTGCATTTGCCACATCGTTTACTTCTGCACGGGTAGGTGTCAGACTTTCGATCATGCTTTCCATCATCTGAGTCGCAACGATCACCGGAATCCTATTCAGTTTTGCTTTTCTGATCAGCATTTTCTGATGTTTCGGCACCTGCTCGATCGGCATTTCAACACCAAGGTCTCCCCTGGCGACCATCAGTCCGTCAACTTCTTTGATGATTTCATCGATATTTCCCAATGCTTCGGGCTTTTCAATTTTTGCAATCACCGGGATTTTGAAATCAGCATTTTCTTCTATAATTTTTTTTAGCTCAATTACGTCTTTTGGCTTTCTGACAAATGAAAGTGCGATCCAGTCCACCTGTTGTGAAATTGCGAATTTCGCATCCTTAATGTCTTTTTCGGTCATTGAAGGAAGTGAAATTTGTGTATTTGGCAGGTTCACTCCTTTTTTTGAACGCAGCGGTCCGCCCTGGATGACTTCAGCTTCAACCTCATCTTTTTTATTGGTTTTGAGAACCTTGAGAATTATCTTTCCGTCATCAACCATGATGATTTCATCTTTTTCAACATCTGACGGAAACTGGGTATAATTCATATAAACCCTTTCTTTGTTTCCGATAATTTTCTGGGTAGTAAAGGTCAGCACATCTCCGGGTGCAATCTCAACATCGTCTTCCATCTCTCCGATTCTGAGTTTTGGCCCCTGAAGATCAGCAATGATTGCGGTGTTGTAACCGTATTTTTCATTCAGCGAATGAACCAATTTGATTTTTCGCTCCACATCTTCATAATTGGCATGCGAAAAATTGATTCTGAAAACATCTGCTCCCCTGTCCATCATCAGTCTCAAAATTTCTTCGTCGTCTGTTGCCGGGCCAAGCGTGGCGACAATCTTTGTTTTTTTCAAATATTTTGGATTGTAATACATCATAATCTTATTCTATTAATTAAAATTAAAAAATCAATCTTTCTATTGATTTTACTTTTTCAGTTTTCAGTCTGCTGATTTTTTGAATAAACTGATTTTCTGAAATCGGAAGTTCTGAATATCCGTCTCCGGTTACTTTCATCAGAAAATTGTACTCCTTGAATCGGCTGATCAGCGCAGGTGTCAGATCAAACAGGGCGGACAGGCTGCTACCTTTGTTTTTCCGGTTTACGGTATAGGCCACATTTTTAATGATATTGTAATATTCTCCGGTCTCGGCATTTTCCCATTCAAAAACGGGAAAGTAGGTCAAATGACCGTCAATTACAACATCCAGATCGTTGCATCTTTCAAACCGGGTTTCAAAAGACCTGTTCAAATGATAAATCAACTGGGGTGAATCGTTGTAAGATGTGATCAATCCGAAAAGTTCGAAATCGATCAGATCTTCAGAATCAAACAGTATTGTTTTCACTGTCTATAAAATTGTGTTCTCTATTTCCCGATGCAGCGAAATATAAGCCCTTCTTGCTGCATTTTCTTCTGCCCTTTTCTTTGAAGTTCCTCTGCCTTTTGAAATCACATCTTCATTTAGTCTCACCACCGATATAAAAAGTGTCAGGTCTTCTCCGCTATCTTCTTCTTCAAAGGTATTAAAACTAATTTTATTTTTTGTTTTTTGAGCCCATTCAAGAATCAGGCTTTTGTAACTCGCAATCGATCTTTCAAGTTTTTCGAGGTTGATATTTTTTTCGATAAAATTTTTGAAAATAAAATCAGCCGTAAAATCAAAACCTTTGTCGAGATAGAGCGCACCGATCAGTGCTTCGATTAGATTTCCGTTGATGTCCTCGCCCAGATTGGGATTTCCCGCCGGATGCAGTCTTTTTGCAAGCCCAAGCTGTTTGCCCAAAACATTCAGCTGGTGTCTTGAAACCAGTTTTGATCTCATTTTGGTCAGATAGCCTTCCTGTTTGTTGGGTGCTTCTCTGAAAATAAATACGGCAACGATCAGTCCGAGAACGGCATCTCCCAAAAATTCGAGCCTTTCAAAATTCACATCGTTTCCTTCATCGTCTTTTACCTGAGCCGATCGATGGATAAATGCCCTTTCATAATATTTCATATTTCCGGGTCTGATTCCAAAAATTTCGGTCAGATAACTTTTAAGATCAGGAAATTCTTCCGTCGGTTTTTTGCGGGTATTCTTATAAAGTTTTTTTTTAATTTTCTGCCAAATGGACATATTATGGCATTTTCCTGAATACAACACAGGCATTATGTCCTCCAAAACCAAAGGTGTTGCTCATTGCAACATTGATCTGGCGTTCGACAGCCTTGTTGAAGGTGTAGTCAATACGCGGATCAAGATTTTCATCATCTGTAAAATGATTGATGGTAGGCGGTACTGTATTGTGAATAATTGAACCAATGACTGCGACCGATTCTATAGCTCCCGCAGCACCCAGCAAATGTCCTGTCATTGATTTGGTGGAATTGATCTGAATATTGTAGGTATGTTCACCAAACAATTTCAGTATTGCCTTTGATTCCGCAATATCGCCAAGCGGTGTGGAAGTTCCGTGCATATTGACATGGTTGACTTCTTCCAGTCCGATTCCGGCATCAGAAATACAGTTTCTCATCACATTGAATGCGCCCAGGCCTTCCGGATGGGGTGCGGTCAGATGATAAGCATCGGCAGAAAGGCCGCCACCGATAAATTCGGCATAAATTTTTGCACCTCTGGCTTTTGCATGCTCATACTCCTCAAGTATGATTGAAGCTGCGCCTTCACCCATCACAAAACCATCACGGTCTTTGTCAAAAGGTCGTGATGCTGTTTTGGGGTCGTCATTTCTGACCGATAGTGCGTGCATTGCATTGAATCCGCCGATGCTTGCAGAAGTAACTGCTGCTTCGGAGCCGCCCGTGACGATCGCATCAGCTTTTCCCAGACGGATCAGCATCAGTGAGTCGATCAGCGCATTGGTCGAAGATGCACAGGCTGAGACAGTGGTGTAATTGGGCCCCATAAATCCGAATTCCATTGAAATGAGTCCCGGCGTGATGTCGGCGATCATTTTAGGAATAAAGAAAGGATTGAATCTTGGCGTACCGTTTCCAGTCGCAAAGTTGGATACTTCTTCTTCAAATGTTTTGATGCCGCCGATACCGGATCCCCAAATCACGCCGACTCTTTCTTTGTTGACGTTTGATTCGATCAATCCGCTGTGTGCAACGGCCTCACGAGCTGCAACGATACCGAGCTGTCCGCATCTGTCCATTTTTCTGGCCTCTTTACGGTCATAATAATCTTCAGGGTTGAAGTTTTTCACTTCACATGCGAACTGGGTTTTGAACTGACCGGCATCAAACAGGGTAATGGGTGCAGCTCCGCTGACTCCATTAACCAAAGCATCCCAGTACTCCGGGAAGCTGTTGCCGATGGGCGTAATTGCACCTATTCCTGTTACTACAACTCTTTTTAATTCCATAGACTGGAAAACAATTGAAAAGAATTATTTATTCAAATCCTCAATGTACTGAACTGCTTGTCCTACGGTTGAGATTTTCTCTGCCTGGTCATCCGGAATCTGAATATCAAATTCTTTTTCGAATTCCATAATTAATTCAACTGTATCCAAAGAATCAGCTCCCAAATCATTGGTAAAGCTTGCTTCCAAAGTTACTTCACTTTCGTCAACGCCCAATTTGTCAACGATAATTGCTTTTACTCTCGATGTAATGTCAGACATAATAATTATTTTAATTGTTTTTGATTTGGCAAAAGTAAAAACTTTTGTTTAATCTTTCATATAAAACGCAAGATAAACATAATTTCGGTTCGAGTTTGAAGTTTTTAAAATAATTAATTTTAATTCAAAATGATTTAAATCAAAGGCTTTAACCATAAATTTATATTAACTTTGTGTCCTTATTTTTTAAAAATTCACAGACAACAATAAACTGAAATGGATTCTAAACTTATCAATTACGGGATTTCGACAGAAGATGTTAAATGGAATTTGTCACCCGAAGAACTCACAAAAATTTCTCTTGAAAAGAAACAGGTTGAACTCACATCTTCAGGTGCGATCAACGTACTGACCGGAAAATTTACCGGAAGATCACCAAAAGACAGATTCATCGTAAAAGACGGAATCACAGAAAACACGGTTTGGTGGGGAGACATCAACATCCCATTTGAACCCGAAAAATTTGACAAACTTTATGACAAAGTCTGTCAGCATTTGAACGGAAAAGAATTGTTCGTCAGAGATGTATATGCATGTGCAGACAGCAGACACCAGCTCAAAATCAGGGCAATCAACGAAAAGCCATGGGCAAACCTGTTTGTTTACAATATGTTTATCAGACCGACCCAAGAACAGCTCAACCACTTCGGAGAACCCGACTGGCTGATCATCAATGCACCTACATTCCTTGCCGATCCCGAAACCGACGGAACCCGCCAGGGAAACTTTGCCATCCTGAATTTCACCAGAAAAATCGCGTTGATCGGCGGAACCGGTTATACCGGAGAAATTAAGAAAGGTATTTTCTCAGCTCTGAATTTCCTGCTGCCGACTTTCCAAAACACAATGCCGATGCACTGTTCTGCCAACATTGGCGAAAAAGGAGATACTGCACTGTTCTTCGGGCTTTCTGGAACCGGAAAAACTACGCTGTCGGCAGACAAACACAGAAAACTGATCGGCGACGACGAACACGGATGGACTGCAGACAATATGGTTTTCAACTTTGAAGGCGGCTGTTATGCAAAAGTGATCAATCTTTCTGCAGAAGGTGAACCCGAAATCTTTAATGCAATCAAAGAAGGATCTCTGCTTGAAAACTGCATATTCAAACCGGGAACCAACGAAGTTGATTTTGAAGCAAAATCGATTACCGAAAATACCCGGGTGAGCTATCCGATCGATTATATTGAAAATATTGCGGTTCCGTCATTGGGTGGAAATCCGAGAAATATATTTTTCCTTTCATTTGACGCATTTGGTGTACTGCCGCCGATTTCAAAACTGAATCCGGCACAGGCGGCTTATCTGTTTACTTCGGGTTACACCTCTAAAGTTGCAGGTACAGAAGCCGGAGTTACCGAACCGCAGACAACTTTCTCATGCTGTTTCGGTGCGCCGTTTATGCCGCTTCACCCAACCAAATATGCAGAAATGCTCAGTCATAAGGTAGCTGAAACCGGTGTAAATGTCTGGATGCTCAACACCGGATGGAACGGAAAAGGAAAACGAATCAGTCTGAAGGATACCCGAACCATCATCCATGCTGCGCTTGACGGAGAACTCGACAATGTAGAATACAGCCAGGATCCTTATTTCGGATTTATGGTTCCGCAAACTTGTCCGGGCATTTCTTCAAACGACGTACTGAAAGTTGAATCTTCCTGGGATGATCTGGCTGCTTATGACGCAAAGGCAAGACTTTTGGCTGACAAATTCAAAGAGAATTTCAGGAAATACGAAACACTGGCCGACAGCGATATTTTGGCGGGCGGACCAATCGTTTAAAATTTTAACATTCTTATAAAACACAGGCCGGATAAGCGCTTCAGTTGATCCGGCTTTAATTTCAACAGCCTGTTGAAAACTAAATTTGCACAGTTGTGTCGCGCACTATAGCTTTGCCCCAATTTATGCAAACCTTAAAAATCACAAAATTATGTACGATTCAGTAATTCCGCAGGGCGCGGTTGCCCGAGCTAATGATTTGGCATTGACACCAATCATTGATCCCAAAAAGTTCTCTTTTGTAGTAAACAAGATGAGAACTTTTTTTTTGCAAAAAGGTTTCGTTGAGGTGCACACCCAAAACCGTCTGAGCATTCTCGCAGCCTGTGAAAATCCACATTCAATCGCAACTTACAATTATTGCGGAAACGTTTGGCCACTGCCCCAGACCGGACAGATGTGGCTCGAATACGAACTGCTGACAAAACCGGATGTGCCCGGCTATTTCTGTGTCTCGACCAGCTACAGAAATGAAGAGACACCGATCGTCGGAAGACATCAGAGAATCTTCCCGATGTTTGAATTTGAAATGCACGGTGATCTGAATGATCTGATCATGCTCGAAATGGAACTGTCAGAATATCTCGGCTTTGGAGATCCTGCCAACTATGTTCACAAAAAGTATGAGCAGATTGCTGCCGAGTACGGCGTTTCACTTCTTGAAGCTGAAGACGAAATGAAACTGTATGAAGATTACGGTCCGATGGTGTTTTTGAAAGATTTCCCCGAAAGAACCAATCCTTTCTGGAATATGAAGAGAACAGGAGGTCTTGCACACAAAGTGGATCTGATCATGCACGGTTACGAAACCATCGGTTCAGCAGAAAGAAGCAGCAGCCCTGATGAACAGAGACATGCATTCTACACCATCGAAAACGGAAAATATGCAGAAAAACTTTTCTATCTCTTCGGCAAAGACAGAGTTGAGGAAGAACTGGAAGATTTCCTTTCACACGATTTCTTCACACGTTCCGGAGGCGGAATGGGTGTTCCGAGAATGATCAGAGCTTTTGAACTCTCAGGTTTGATATAAAAAACAATTCAAATATCACACACAAACTTTTGGACGGCCTTCGGGCCGTTCAATTTTTTTATTATCTTTGAGAAACAGTTTTCACCTATTTATATATATCATTCTCTAAAAAACGTCTTATGAACAAAACCAATATCATCACAGCTGTCGTCGTTTCACTCGGATTTGTGATTGGAATCGCGATCTTTGCCAACGCATTCAAAAACAGAAATTCATCTGACAATACAATTTCTGTTACCGGTCTGGGCAGCAAAACCTTTACTTCTGATCTGATTACCTGGAGCGGCAGTTTTTCACAAACCGATTTTGAACTGAAAAAAGCTTACGAACTGCTGAAAAGCGATCGGGAGACCATACAGGATTATTTGATTTCAAAAGGAATTCCGAAAGAACAAATTATTTTTTCGGCGGTCAGTACTTATAAAAAAACAGATTATATCACAGACGAATACGGTCGAAGAAGAGATGTTTTTGGAGGTTATGAACTTTCGCAGTCTGTATCAATCGAAAGCAAGGAAGTTGAAAAAATTGAGGCTTTGTCCAGAAATATCACCGAAATCATCAATCGCGGAATTGAATTTACATCTTCCTCACCCAGTTATTTCTACACCAAACTGTCCGAGGTCAAACACGAAATGATCGCTGAGGCAACCAAAGACGCAAAACTGAGAGCTCAAAAGATTGCTGATAATTCGGGTGCAAAACTTGGTAAACTCAAAAGCGCAAGAACAGGTGTAATCCAGATTACAGCACCAAATTCTGACGAAGACTATTCCTACGGCGGAACCTTCAATACTTATTCAAAAGAAAAAGAAGCAAGCATCACCATCCGGCTCGAATATATGGTCGATTAAAAAATTCAAAGCCGCTTCATCAGTGATAAAACGGCTTTTTAATTTTCCGGAATTTAGGATTATTCCTGATCGATCAATCCTGCTTTGAATGCAAAGTTTTCTGCAAATTCAATGATGAAAGTCGCAACTTCCTCATCGTTTGTTGCACGCTGATAGGAATCTGCCATCGAAATAAAAATCTGATGGAAAAATTGTTTCATATCATCCATCGGCATGTCCTTGGTCCATAGATCAAGTCGAAGCGCTTCCTTGGTTTTATCGTCCCAAACCGACATCAAAGCCGCCTTGGTTTCCTGATTCTCAACTCCGCCGTCCGCAGCATTCCACAGCAGTTTTTCTGGAATGTGATTTTCGTCCAGCTCTACATCTATTGTGATTTGTGTTTTTCTCATTTGTTTTGATTGTTAATTTCTGATTATTTATTCGGTTTGTATTTAGAGTCTTTAAAAATCGTCTGGTTGTCAAGATTGATAAAATCATTCAAAGAAATTTCAGGATGTTCGTCCAGATATTTTCTGCAAATCTGCCAGCCAACCCAAATCCCGATTCTACCGGGCGAATCGGTTTCTATCTCATTTCCAAATTTTGAATAAGGAGCCGGTTGAAGAAATTTTTCACGCGCATCTTTTCCGGTATCAAAAATTAAATTCTGTTCAACAAAAAAATTCCATATTTCTTCTTCGTTTGATTTTGACCAATCGATCTGTTCTTTTGTAAAACCGATCTTTAATTCATCAGAAGTTTCGGGAAGCAGCGCATCTGATATGATCAGCATTTTGCCCTCGTCCACCATCAAATCGACAAAAGCCTGCTGTTTCGGATTGAATGGCACGATTTGCTCAGCCACCGAATGAACGACCGCCGGAACCAGATTTTCGGGATTCATTTTTTCAGCCATATACGGATAAACCTTTTCCAACTTGTACCAACTGTTGTCTTTTCCCAAAAAACCGTCGAGCGCAATAAAAAGAAGCCCGCTTTTTCGGTCATAAAGCACCGCTCGTTCGTATATATTTTGAAGTCCGGACGAATAAGTAAATACATCTGGAACCGGATCGTTTGGAAAATATTTTCTGAAATAAGCAAACATTTGAGACAGTTCCTTTTTGTAATTCCGGTTTTCAAAAACTTTGTTCACCGTATCATAAACTGCAATTTCGGCCGAATCTCTTCGCTGTCTTTCCCAGACTTCGGGTTCGACGCCAAACTGAAAAAAGAAAGGGTATTTTGATTCAAGCACACTGAGCGGAATTTCGGTGTCAAAAAATTCTTTGCTGATGTCCGTAAATTTCAGTTCAACCGGCGTTTCAGGCTCCTGCTGCAACCAGCGGTTTTCTTCTTTTTTGCACGAAAGCAGTGTAAAAATTATCAGGCATCCGATCCAATGAGCTGTTTTCATTATCTTTGATAAAGTTTTTTAAACCGCAAATTTACACATATAATGCAGACTGAAAAAATCATAAATCATATCGTCGGCTGGCTTGAAGATTATCTGAAATCATCCAAACAAAAGGGTTTTGTGATTGGGATTTCAGGAGGAATCGATTCGGCTGTGGTTTCGACGCTGTGCGCAAAAACAGGTTTTCCGCTGCTGTGTCTTGAAATGCCGATCCATCAGGAAGAAAGTCAGGTTTCAAGATCCGGAAAACACATTGATTGGCTGAAATCAAAATTTGAAAAAGTTGAAAATCAAGTCGTTGACCTCAGTCCGGTTTATGATCAGTTTGAAAATTCGGTTGAGAAATCAGAAAATAATTATGCGCTGCAGCTTTCACTTGCCAATACCCGGTCAAGACTCAGAATGACGACACTGTATTATTATGCAGGAATCAATGGACACATCGTTGCCGGAACCGGAAACAAAGTGGAAGATTTTGGTGTCGGATTTTTTACAAAATACGGCGACGGAGGTGTTGATATCAGTCCGATCGGAGATCTGTTGAAATCTGAAGTTTATGAAATTGCAAAACAATTGAAAATCATTCCTGAAATTCAAAATGCGATTCCAACCGACGGTCTGTTTGGCGACAACAGAAGCGATGAAGACCAGATTGGTGCGACTTATGACGAATTGGAATGGGCGATGAAACTGTATGAACTCGGACACCGTTCGGATGAATTTGAAGGAAGAAAAAAAGAGGTTTTTGAGATTTTCACCAAAAGACATCTGGACAATCTGCACAAAATCAATCCGATACCGATTTGTGAAATTCCAAAAGAATTGAAAAATTAATCTTTGGATTTCAGAAAAATATCCAAATCCGAAATATCCGCTCCTTTTTCGATGGCTGTTTTTGCTTCTTCGACCGAAAAATCATTCATTTGGTCATAAGACAGATCAAACAGTCCCTGGAGCTGAACTTTGTGAACCGCCTCAAACTCATCCACCCGATTGTCACTGTATATCCGGAACAACTGTTTGAGAATGATTTGTTTGATTTCGTCAAATCTGAATTTGTAAAAATCGCCTTCTTTGATTCTGAAAATCTTTTTCAGCAGAGTCGCATTGGTGTATTCCTTTTCTTCGATCACACCGTCTTCAAGCACCCGGTTCAGATAATCAAAAACCAGATCCTGATAGCCGTCTTTTGAACCTTCATAGCCGCCCGTATGAAATTCATTCAGCACCCGATCAATTTCGGACCGATAAAGTTTTGAATTTTTTGAGAGTTCGATGAGTCTGTCCAGACAGGCTGCATTTGATTCATTTTTTAATGATTCGAGCAGGCCGCTAATCTTTTTGCCGGTTTCCATAAGCAGTTATTTCCTAACTTTCAAAATTATAAAATCTCAGCCTCAATTCAAACCAAAAACCGTTATCTCATTTTTTTAATACCTTCTCGGTTTTCAAAACTTTTCCGTTTTGTTCAAAATTAACGACATACAATCCCTGGGGCAGACCGGTGAAATCAATTTCGTCCGAACTGTTCAAAATCTTTTGTCTGATCACCAATTTTCCCGACGAATTGATTACTTTGATAAAATTGAACTGCAAACCGGGATTTTCAAACCGCAATTTATCTTTTACAGGATTGGGATAAACACTGATCATTAAACTTTCTGTATCACCAACTGACAAAAATTGACTGTTGTATATCGCCTGATTTCCTGACTGATCGATCAGAGTCAATTGAAAATTATCATTTCCAATATCTTCAACCAAATATCCAAAATCTTGATAATAATTGTTCCAGAAAAAACCAAGATACAATGATTCGTATGCAGGATTATTACCGTAGCCGCAGCTTTCTGCGGTTGCTTCCATATTCAGAATAAAAAATTGGTTTTCTGTGAAAAAATCAGCCTGTCCGTTCAAGCTGCCGCAAACTGTGGTATAAATCATGTTGTCATTTTCTGTAAAATCCAAATCAATATACGGAACCTCTTCATTGGACGGAGGCGGATTGCTGACGCCGTCAATGATCAAATCGGTAAGATGCCATGTATTTGAAAGAACAGTCTCGGGCGGCAGATTCAACTGGTTGAAGAAGGTCAGAACATTTCCGTTGTTTGAGAAAGTCAGTATTTTCACTCCATTGCTGTCTGTGTTTACCGAATACGAGACAGGGGTCTGAATGTCATCAAAAAACAGAAAAAACTTGTCTTTGAATTGAGTGCTCTCACCCGGGTTGCAATCACCGTCAAAAAAACTGATGTTCGTAAAATTAATTTCCTGATTGACAGTGTCAACCGCAACAACAGCCATCAAACCGCCTGATTCACAAATCGAAGAAAACATCATGGCTGAAGAGACGGCAGTGTCTGAAAACGAATCATGATGATTGGGTTTGTCATAACTGACGCCATTGATCCGGATCTGATTCAAATACCATGAATTGTCAAAGATCTCGGTGGATTGAGCGAAAATTGTCAGGAAAATACAATTGATCAATAGGGTAAATATCGTTTTCATAATTTATTTTTTTTTAATTATCAATTACGTTCTTCAAAAGCAAAGCTTTAGGCAAAATCAACCTGGTATTTTTTAATATTAATCAGATTCAGAATTAAAATTGACTAAAATTAGTTAAATTTGGTGACTAAAATCATATCAACATGTCCGACATCTTAGAGAACGCAATCAATATTTGTAATTTATTCCAAAATCCCGACATACTTAAGCATTTCAGCAGTGAAGAATTGGCAGAACTGAGTCATGAAAAGAAAAGTATTTCCTACAAAAAAGGAGAGCTGATTATCGAAGAAGGCGCAACACCGAGAGGAATTTATTTTATAGAAAAAGGCACCGCCAAATTATTCAAACTGGGTTTTAACGGGAAAGAACAGATCATCCGTTTTACAAAAGAGGGGGACATCATCGGTTACCGTTCGATTCTGTCGCATCAGCCGTTTGGCGCATCTGCAACCGCAATGGACGATACCGAGGTTTGCTTTATTCCCGAGAAATTTTTTCTGAAAATCCTTGAGTTTCATCCCAAATTTGCATTTGATGTGCTCAGGAGAATTGCAGAAGATTTGGGCGAATCCGCTGAGACCATCACATTTCTTGCACAAAAAACAGTTCGCGAAAGACTGGCAGAAGTACTGATACTGCTCGAACAAAAACTGGGAACAGATGCCGACGGATTTATCAACATCATACTGACACGCGAGGAAATGGCGAATCTGATCGGTACCGCAACCGAATCTGCAATCCGTCTGATTTCGGAATTCAGAACCGACAAACTGATTGAAGTGGACGGCAGAAGAATGAAGATACTCGATCATCAGAAACTGATCAAACTGGGTCATGTGAATTGATTTTAGGTAGAAGTTAGACTGCAGGCGAAAAGACTTCAGACTTTTTTGAGAAATCAAAAAGCATTATTGACAGTTTCCATTAATTAACAATTATAAAACTCCGGCTGAATCAGGATTTTGGCCCAAAGATTTATTTTTTAAAATCATTGAATTAACTCTCCTCCTCGTAATACTGAAAAAGAAAATTGTTGTAAGGAAATCTGGTTTTATGAATTTTCTCTACCTCATCATAGAGCGAACGCCTGAGGGTTTCAATTCCTTTTTTGTCAAATGCCGAAATAAAAATCGAAGGATAATTTCCGGCAGCCATCCAGGTTCTTTTCAACACTTCTTCCGGAACGGCTCCCTTCAGATTCTCATTGTCTTCGTCAGGAAGTGAATATTTGTCAAGTTTGTTGTAAACCATCAGCCCGGGTTTGTCAATACAGCCGATCTCGCTCAAAATCTGATTGACCGAATTGATATGATCCTCAAATCCGGGATGTGAAATATCGACCACATGTACCAGAAAATCTGATTCCCTGACTTCGTCCAAAGTCGATTTGAAAGATTCAACCAGCTGTGTTGGCAGTTTCCTGATGAAACCAACCGTGTCGGTCAGCAGAAAAGGAAGATTCCCGATCACTACCTTTCTGACCGTAGTGTCCAAGGTTGCAAACAGCTTGTCTTCTGCAAACACTTCAGATTTGCTCAAAGCATTCATCAGCGTTGACTTTCCTACATTTGTATAACCGACCAGTGCAACCCTGACCAGCTGACCACGGTTTCCTCTCTGGGTCGCCATCTGTTTGTCAATTGCTTTCAGTTTATCTTTCAGCAGGCTGATTCTGTCACGAATGATTCGCCGGTCGGTTTCGATCTCGGTTTCACCCGGACCTCTCATTCCAATCCCACCTCTCTGTCTCTCCAGGTGTGTCCACATTCCGGTCAGTCTTGGCAGCAAATATTCATATTGAGCCAGCTCCACCTGGGTTCTTGCATACGAAGTCTGTGCGCGCTGGGCAAAAATATCGAGAATCAGCTGGGTGCGGTCAATGACTTTCCGATTGAGCACTTTCTCAATATTTTTTAATTGTGAAGGTGTCAACTCATCATCAAATATGACGGTATCGATTTCATTTTCTTCGGTAAAAGAACCGATTTCATTCAGCTTGCCGCTGCCTACAAAGAATCTCGGATCGGGGTGATCCAGTTTTTGAGAAAATCTCCGAATGACTTCTGCGCCGGCCGTAAATGCCAGAAAACTAAGTTCTTCCAGGTATTCTTCCAATTTTTCTTCTGACTGATCTCTTGTAATCAGACCGATCAAAATTACTCTTTCGTATTGTGTCTCTTTATTTTCTATCATATCGAACTGCAAAGATAAGTCAAGTCGATTAATAATACTTTATTCCTTTGGCTGTCCGGTTGAATCGGTTGAACATGACAATTTTTGTTTCTGAAATGATCAGTCGTTGTCTTTTATAATCAAAGTTGAAGGAATCGATGAGAGCCAAAGACTTTTTGAATCGACCAGTTTTTTCCAGCTGTCAATGCTGATGATCATCAGATTCTGCTCATTCAGAAATTCCTTGTCAATCTTTTTTCCATTCAGCACATTGATATGGTTGGGCACTTTTTGTTCGATCGACCGCAGCTTTTCCTTTATCTCCGAATTGTTTTTGATTTGATCCGCCACATCGAGTATGGTGATTTGAGAATCCGAATTGTTGATGAGTTTCTGTGCAAATTGAATCAAAAACACATCGTTTTCGGAGAATACGGGGATGAATACGGTGTCTGCAGTCCTGTGGTGATTTCATCAAATGAAAAAACCTGTACCGCCTTGATCGAAATGATTTCCTTTTTGTTGATTCTGCAGAAATCAGATGCCGGAAGCAGTTTGAGCAGTTTCGGAAAACTGATATTTTTGAGTACGAATTCCTCACCGTCAAACAGTCTTGCCACCTTATCGCGGCTGTCGGTTGCAGAGGTTCTTATGTATGCGATTTTGTCAAAAAACAGGACAGCCTTTCCTTTGTCGGTATTCAACTGTATGAATGTTCTGAGGTTTTGGTGGGAAGAATTTCGGATAAATATTTTTGCCTTTTCGACCGCTTTTTGAAGCCGTTCCGTTTTTATCGGCTTGGTCAGATAGTCCAACGCGTTCAGATCAAAAGCTTCCACAGCATATTCTTTGTAGGCGGTTGCAAAAATCACCGGTTTGCCGTTCAGCAGATTTGCGATCTGCAGACCATTCATTTCGGGCATTTCAATATCGAGAATACAAAAATCAAAATCCAGATTTTTGACTTCTTCCAAAAACTTCACCGGATTGTCAAATGCCCTGACCACCTCCAGATCGGGTATCTGTTCGCAGAGCATTTTCAGATAAGTCAGACCGGGCAATTCATCATCTAACAGCAAGCATTTTAGCTTTGTGTTCAAGTAAATCTATTTTTAAATGGGTTATGTAAACATTTCCTTCTGTGAATCTGTCCAATTTGAAACTGTCCGAATAAATGATTTTCAGCCTTTGTTCCAGCGTTTCGACACCGATGCCTCCTTTTTCCTTTTTCATCGGTTTTTTGTCAGAGATTTTATTGGCGACTGTGATCGAAAAAATATTGTCTTTGAATTCAAATACAACCGAAATAAATGCATCTGCACTCTGCAGGTCAGCGTGTTTAAATGCATTTTCAATCAAATCAACAGAAATCAAAGGTGCGAGCAGCCGCTGTTCAAACAGCGGTTCCGATTCTCTGATTTTGGATTTCACCTTTAATTCAAACAACGGACTTACCTTGATTTTGTTGATCTCGATCAGATTCAGCGCAAAATTGATTTCTTCTTTTGGGGTCACAAATTTATTTCTGCTTTCATAAAGAATGTAATCCAGTACATTGGCCAGTTTGTCAAGTGCAAAATAGGTCTGGTAGGCATACGACTGAATTGAATTCAGTATGTTTTTGAACAGATGCGGATTGAGTTTGATTCGAGTGTCTGCAGTTCCAGCTGATTGATTTTCCCTTCCAACTGTCTGAATTTCTCATCCGAATCTATCCTTTTTTTCTCCGATTGATTCAGTTTGTAGATCAACCATACGATTGTCAGCAGCAAAATCAGTCCAATAACGGATGCCACAATCAGAAATTCAGTTGATATGTTGGTTAAAACTGCCATGATTTACAAAGTTAGTCTTTTCTGTGCTGTGTTGAAACCGAATGAAAAAAAACCAAATTAGATTCATTCACAAAAAAACCCCACAAAATCTGTGAGGTTTCTATTTTCAATTTTTTTCTGATTAAAAGACATCAAATTTAACACCCTGAGCCAACGGCACTTTTGTACTGAAGTTCACAGTATTGGTCTGTCTTCTCATATATGCTTTCCATGCATCGGAGCCTGATTCTCTGCCGCCGCCGGTTTCTTTTTCACCACCGAAAGCACCACCGATTTCTGCACCCGAAGTACCGATGTTTACGTTTGCAATGCCGCAGTCTGATCCGGCAAATGAAAGAAAAGTTTCGGCTTCTCTCAGATTGTTGGTCATAATTGCAGATGACAATCCCTGTGCGACCCCGTTCTGAAGTTCGATTGCATTTTCAACTCCGCCCGAATATTTGATCAGATAAAGAATCGGTGCAAAAGTTTCTTTCTGTACGATTTCAAAATCATTTCTGACTTCTGCAATTGCAGGTTTCACATAGCAGCCGCTTTCATAGCCTTCACCGCTCAATACGCCGCCTTCAACCGCAAATGTTCCGCCTTCTCTTTCGATTTCAATCAATGCATTTTCATACATTTTCACTGCATCTTTGTCAATCAGCGGGCCCACATGATTGTTTTCGTTCAGCGGATCGCCGATGTTCAGTTGTGAATAGGCTTTGACCAGCGCTTCTTTTACTTTGTCATAAATCGATTCGTGAATGATCAGTCGTCTGGTGGTGGTACATCTCTGACCGGCTGTTCCGACTGCTCCGAATACTGCACCGATGACGGTGGTTTTCAAATCTGCATCAGGTGTCACAATGATCGCGTTGTTACCGCCCAGTTCCAAAATTGATTTGCCGAGTCTTGCCGCAACGGTCTGTGCAACGATTTTTCCCATACGGGTAGATCCGGTTGCAGAAATCAATGCGACTCTCGGATCCTGGGTCATCAGTTCTCCAATTTTGTAATCACCGTTGATCAGACAAGAAATTCCGTCGGGCAGATCATTTTCTTTCAAAACTTCCTGAAAAATCTTTTGGCTGGCTACACTGCACAAAGGAACTTTTTCGCTCGGTTTCCAAACCACAACATTTCCGCAGACCCATGCCATTGCAGCATTCCATGACCATACAGCAACCGGGAAGTTAAAAGCTGAAATCACACCAACGATTCCCAACGGATGGTACTGATCATACATTCTGTGTCCGGGTCTTTCAGACTGCATGGTGAATCCGTACAGCTGTCTTGACTGACCGACTGCCAAATCACAAATATCAATCATTTCCTGAACTTCACCCAAACCTTCCTGATAGGATTTCCCCATCTCATAAGAAACGAGTTTACCCAAAGCAGTTTTATATTCTCTTAATTTATTTCCAAATTGTCTGACAATCTCACCACGTTTCGGTGCAGGAACAGTTCTCCACACTTTGAACGCTTCTTCAGCTTTTGAGATTACTTTTTGGTAGTCCTCGGCTGATGAGGCCCTGACCTTTCCGATCAGTCTTGCATCTGCAGGTGAATAGGATTCAAGGATTTCACCGTTTGAGAACCATTCGGATCCTGTTGAGGTGCCATCATTGATTTCGTTCAGCCCCAATTTTTCAAGCAATTCTACTTTTTCAAATTCTTCTACTATCATTTTATTTATCAATTTTTTAAACATCCAAAGTTACGAATTTCCGCTCAAAAATTGAAATTATCGCAAGGTTGGTTTGAAATGTTTTTGAACAATTTTGACTTTGATTCATAAAGAAGAAATCCCGATTTCAGAGATTGTTTTTATACACTGTATTCGGTTGAATATTTTTAATTCGGCCAACTATTCTGCTGGACAATCCACATGAAAAACGAATGTTTTTTCGCCCCAGGTCATACAGACATCACCGGTCGGATCAAGGCTGATCGTAAACTGCTCGGCCGGATAATCGGTTTCAATCGTTGGAATGGTCACTCTCAAAGCATCACGATCTTCATTGTAAATTGTTCCCCACTGATTCCAGTCACGGTTAAAAATTACTACGGTTTCAGTTTCATTAGGAATGGTGTACAAACTGTATTTCCCTTTTTCAAGTTTTTTGCCTTCGATCAACACATCCCGGCTGATTTCAAAAACGGTTGCTTCATTTGCGCCCGTTCTCCATACCTTTCCAAAAGGAACGATGTCTTTGCCGAATTCTCTTCCCTTCAAATAAGGGCGGCTGTATATGACCTCCATATCGAGATCGTTAAGATGAATCTGAACCGAATCCAAAGGACTTACACGATTGGAAGTCGAAATCTGTGCGTTTGAAAAAACAAAGCCTGCAAACAACACTGAAAGAAACAATAATCTGGTTTTCATTTTTATAATTTTATCTTCTGATTCTGTTAAATTTTATCGTTTTTGATTTTGTCAATTTCTGTACCTAAAGTGTTAAAATTTGAATGATTTTTTTCAACCCAGCATACGGATTGACAATTTCACTGCATCAATCAGTCGGTCAACTTCTTCTGTCGTGTTGAAAACAGTGAAAGATGCCCTCACCGTTCCTTTGACGCCAAGCTTTCTCATGATCGGCTGGGTGCAGTGGTGACCGGTTCTGACCGCAATTCCTTTTTTGTCCAAAATCATTCCCACATCGGACGGATGCACACCCGGCAGATTCAGATTGAATGAAACCGCACCCGAAAGTTCTGCATCTTTTGCATATACGATCACTTCATCCAGTTCAAGCAGACGGTGGCGTGTGTATTCCAAAATTTCAAATTCATGCTGATGGATTGCGTCCATACCGATCGAATCGATAAAATCAATCGCAGTTCCCAAAACGATATTTGCTTCGATGTTTGGCGTGCCTGCTTCAAATTTGAACGGCAGCCTTTCATAAGTCGAATGATCCATCCAGACTTCTTTGATCATTTCGCCGCCACCGTGAAAAGGTGCAAGCTGATTCAGTATTTCCTGTTTTCCGTACAGCACGCCCACTCCGGTAGGTGCATACATTTTGTGCCCCGAAAAAGCCAGAAAATCACAATCCATTTTCTGAACATCGATTGCAATATGAGGCACAGACTGGGCAGCATCGATCAAGACCCACGCACCTGCTTTGTGCGCTTTTTCAATGATGACATCGATCGGATTGACCACTCCCAATGCATTTGAAACCTGATTGACAGCAACCAGTTTTGTGTTTTCGTTCAAAAGTTCATCCAGTTTTTCGATGTCAAGTGTACAATCGTCTTTGAGCGGAATGTATTTGAGTTTTGCACCCGAACGTTTGCAGACAATCTGCCAGGGAACGATATTTGAATGATGCTCGATTTCAGTAATGATGATTTCATCTTCGGGTTTCAGCAATGGCTCAATCGAATAGGCAACCAGATTGATGCTTTCGGTGGTTCCTCTTGTAAAAATCACTTCGCATGCATCTTTTGCATGGATGAAATTTCTGATTTTTTCTCTTGAATTTTCCATCATCACTGTTGCCTCCTGACTCAGTGTGTGTATTCCGCGATGGACATTTGCATTGTGATTTTTATAATATTCATCAATTGCATCCAACACAACTTTCGGTTTTTGCGAAGATGCGGCATTGTCAAAATAAACCAGCGGATTTCCGTTGATCTCACGGTTGAGAATCGGAAATTCAGCTCTGATTTTCTGTATATCTATTAAGGTTTGTTCTTTATTTGGATTCATTCTACAAAAGTAAGGATTTATCTTACCATTATGAAGAATTCGGTTTGGTTTCAATCAGAACTCAAAACCTTTTTTCAGATAAGGCTTCAGATTTTCATAAGGAACAAATAATTCAAAAAACCCGTAAACATAAGGCGTCATATCGTACAAACCGTAATAAAAAGTAATTCCGGCTTTTGAAATGCTGAAATTTTCTGACAGACTGAGATCATTATTGATAAAGATGGTTCCTTCAGCATCAGAATATTTGACGCCGGGCGGAATATTGTATTCTTGTCGAAGCTGTTTGTCGAGCACTTTCAAAATTTCATTTTTTCGGTTCAAATCAAGCACATCATTGATTTCAATCCATTTTCCGTTTTTTTTACTGTAATTGAAAAACTGCTGATAAGACATTCCGTGCGCGCCGCCCGAATAATTATAGCCAAAAAGTTGCATGATCAGAAAATCGGGTGAATTGAAATACGGAGTCAGTTTGCTGAAATATTCATAATTCCAGGTCGCCGTCATCGGATCATCTCCCAACCCTTCATCGATAAAGCCTTGAATTTCTTCTTTGTATTCTTTTTCAAAAACATCAAGCTCAGAGTTGGCATAGGAAACAAAATCATCATAATCAGTAGAAATGATTTGATGGAACATCTCTTTTTTGAAATTTTTGTCATTGGGAAGAAAATATTCAAATTCATAAGTTCCTTCGATTCTTGAACCGTCTTTCAGGGTTGCAGCATGCACGATTTTTTTGCTTTTGTTCAGACCAAAAGCAGTATAAGTGGAAGGGTCAGCGGGTTTCAGCTCAAAAGAAAGTGTCCTTTTTCCTTTCTGCCATTCGCCTTTGTAATTTCCTCTGTCAAATTTTCCTTTGAAAACTTCAGGTTCTTCTTCAGAATCATATTTTACAAAAGTTGTCAGCTCCAACTGACTGCCTTTTAATGAAGACTGTGAAATTTCGATCGGAATCTGCTGGGATTTGTAATAATAAACTCCGCTGTATATAATTTCCGAATTTCCTTCCTCCAAATTTGTTCCCACAGTGAGTTCCATTCGGATCGGATATTTATCGACGGTTCCGTCCATCACATAATATTTTGGTGCCTGTGAAAATCCGAAGGATATAAAAATGACAAAGACAAAAAAACTGCTGATGTTTTTCATTTTAATAAGTTTTAGTTTTTAATAAGCAAATATTATTCTTTTGTGCCGAAAAACTCAAAAAATATTTTGCCCCTCTGCTCAGTCGAAGAGTTTATTTTTCTTTTAAATAATCAATATTTGAAAGCGTGACCGAGTCGGACATATGATTCTCAGAAATAGAAAGTATTTTTTCAATAAATTTTTGCTGCGCAATTGTGGGACTGTTTGTATGAATTGAAATTACAGAATCATTCTCAATCATCAATATTTCAATTTGGACTCCATCCATAACTTCAGCAGAAACACTCTTGTAATTTTCACGCTTTAAATCTTTAATCCGATCAAGAATTTCGTCAATTTCATTTTTATTTATCTGACTGATAAAATTTTTGGATGAATGAAGTTTTTGCATCTCCAGATTATATTCGTCCGGATCAACTGTTGAAACCGAAGATTCTACAGGTCTGTATCTCATCCGATTTGAGGTTTGAGCAAATAAAATATAACGATCTTCAGGATGAATAATAATACCATGACTTTCTGCAAACGAAGGATAGAAATTAAGACTCACCAATCTGATTTTCCCCAATTCAACCGGCGTAATTGAATCATACTCAGCAGTCCGTTCAGCAAATTCATTATCAATAGCCTTGGCAGCCTCGACAGCCAAATTAATGATCGATTCGTCTTTTTCAGTCAAATTTTGATTTTCCTTTTCGGCTTTGGTGCAATTCAATAAATTGAATAAAACAAAAATAAAAACTGCATATTTTAATTCTGAAAGCATTGATTATCTTTTTATTTAAACGATTTCAGAGCTGATTTAGTGTCTTTTGCAAATTTTAATTAACTGTTTTTTTGGTCCTTGAAAAACTCAACAATTTTTTCTGCTCTTGATTTTCCGACAACTTCTGTCAATTCCTCCAAACCGGCAGATTTGATTCTTTTCACAGATTTGAATTTTCTTAAAAGCTGCTGTATCGTCTTGTCGCCAACACCCCGAATTCCTTCCAGTTCTGAATGATAACTCGCCCTGCTCCTTTTGTTTCTGTGTCTTGTAATCCCGAAACGGTGCGACTCATCTCTGACATGCTGCAGCACTTTTAAAGTTTCTGAAGTTTTGTCCAGATAAAGCGGAATCGAATCGCCCGGAAAATAAATTTCTTCCAGTTTTTTTGCAATTCCGATAACCGTAATCTTACCCCTCAAACCCAATTCGTCAATGCTTTTGAGTGCAGAACTCAGCTGACCCTTTCCGCCGTCGATCAGTATCAACTGCGGCAGTTCGGTTTCGTCTTCCAACGCTCTTCTGTAACGTCTGAAAATCACTTCTTCCATCGTTGCAAAATCATTTGGTCCCTCGACAGTTTTCGGATTAAAAATCCTGTATTCTTTCTTGCTCGGCTTTCCGTCTCTGAAAACCACACAGGCAGAAACCGGATTGGTTCCCTGAATGTTTGAATTGTCAAATCCTTCGATCAGCCTTGGTTCAACCGGCATTCTCAGATCTTTTTTCATCTGAGCCATGATCCTTTTGGTGTGTCGGTCGGGATCAACGATTTTGATTTGTTTCAGCTGTTCAATTCTGTAAAATTTTGCATTTCGTTCAGACAGTTCCACCAGTTTTTTCTTGTCACCTATTTTTGGAACCGTGATTTTGATTTCTGGAATTTCAAGTTCAAGCTCAAACGGCAAAAGGATTTCTTTTGAAGCCGACCCAAAACGGTTCAGCAGTTCTATGATTGCTTCTTCAAGAATTTCATCGTCCGGCTCGTCCAATTTCTTTTTGATTTCCTGAGTAATCGACTGAACAATCGATCCGTTGTTGACCCTGAAAAAATTAACATAAGCATACGATTCATCTGAAATGATACTGAACACATCCACATTTCCGACCGCCGGATTCGCAACCAGAGATTTTGACTGATAATTTTTGATCGATTCAATTTTTTCCTTCATCCGCTGGGCAGATTCAAAATCGAGCGTATTTGAATAAGCCTTCATATCGTCGGTCATATACTGAATCACTTCACCGTAATTCCCTTTCAAAATCTGACGGATCGACTGAATGTTTTTATCGTAATCTTCGGACCTCTGATATCCCACACAGGGTGCCAGACAGTTTCCGAGATGATATTCGAGACAGACTTTGAATTTTCCGGCTTTGATGTTTTTTTGGTTCAGATCATAATTGCAGGTCCTCAGCGGATAGACTTCTCTGATAAAATCGAGCAACGCATTCAGAATTCCGACCGATGCATACGGACCAAAATATTCGGAACCGTCATTGATGACTTTTCTGGTTTTGAAAATTCTTGGAAAAGGTTCATTTTTGATACAAATCCAAGGATAGGTTTTGTCATCCCTGAGCATCACATTGTATTTCGGCTGATATTTTTTGATCAGCGTATTTTCGAGCAGCAGCGCTTCATACTGATTGTCCACCACTATGGTTTTGACGTCTGCAATCTTGCTGACCAGCATTCTTGTTTTTCCGGAATCAACCGTTTTTCTGAAATAGGATGAAACCCGTTTCTTCAGACTTTTTGCCTTACCGACATAAATTACTTTTCCGTTTTTGTCGTAATAGCGGTAAACACCCGGTTTGTCGGGCAATGATTTGATAATGGGTTCTAAACTCTCGCGCATTGTTTAAATTCCAATTAACATTTATTCAAATCCATGATTGATTTCCATGATTTGTAATTTCAGCAGAGGTAAATCGGAGGTTACAATCTCCCAAACGAAAGTCAACACCAAAATATTCGTGTACTGAAATATTTCGAAAACCTCTGATCAATTTCCACGGAATTTCTGAATGTTTTTCTTTCAATTCATCGATCAACGCAATAGAAGCTTTCCCAATAATTTCGATTTGTTTAATGGTTGCAAAACGTTTTTCTAAATTCTCTAAATACAACTGATAATCAACTCCCTTCAGATAATCTTCAATTTCGGTAATTGCATCCAGGATATGAAGAATCCTGATTTTATCTCCCAATTCACTTTTCATAAATCAAGATTTTGTCCTTTTCAATAAATGGACGGACATATTTTGAAAGTCCCTCTTCGGTAATCAAATCCACTTCTTTTCCCAGCAATTCTTTTAATTCTTCCTGAAATTCAAAAAAGCGAAGCCCAATAGGTTCTGTATGATCCAATTCAACCAAAATATCAATATCACTGTACTCATTGGCTTTGTTTCGTGAAAACGAACCAAAAAAATAAGCTTTATTTATCGGTTTCGACAAAAACCAATGTTTTAATACAGCAAATTGTTTATCTGATAAAATCATACTTCAAAGTTAAGGAATTTAGTTCAATACCCTTATAAAGTCAGATGAAATTGCATTATTCGGAATTTGAATATTCAATTTTTCGGATCAACTTTCGGGTTCTGAAGAATTCGATTTTCTGAACCATCATTTGGTTATGTCCAATTTGGATTTTCAAGAAATTATAATTTCCCGAAAATAATTTTTAAATGATTTTCACAACGCCAATCGGATTTCGAAAAAAATTCCTGACTTGGAATTAAATTTGCTAAGATTTAAATTCCGTAATTTTACAGAATCAAATAATGAAATTGAATTATGTTTTTTGAACACGTTTATGAAAAAGGTCTTGCGATGGGCAGTTACGTCATCGGTTGTCAGGCCACAGGAGAAGCCATAGTAATCGATGCAAAAAGAGATATCGACACCTATTTGGAAATCGCCGAAAAGAACAATCTGAAAATCACTCATATTACCGAAACCCACATCCACGCAGACTTTCTGTGCGGATCCCGCGAACTGGCTGCAGTGACAGGCGCCAAAATGTATCTGTCGGATGAAGGCGGTCCGGACTGGCAGTATGAATTCGAGCATGTAGGGCTGAAAGACGGTGATGAAATCAAAGTTGGAAATTTGAGTTTCAAAGTGATGCACACACCCGGACATACGCCTGAAAGCATCAGTTTTCTGCTGACCGATCATCCGGCGAGCAATGAACCGGTGATGATTTTTACCGGTGATTTTGTATTTGTAGGAGATGTCGGCCGTCCCGATCTGCTCGAAAAAGCAGCAGGTGTTGCGGGAACCAAGGAAGAAGGTGCAAAACAGATGTACGAAGCACTCAAAAAATTTGAAGCGCTGCCCGATTATGTTCAGGTTTGGCCGGCCCACGGAGCGGGTTCTGCTTGCGGAAAGGCATTGGGAGCGGTTGCAAGTTCTACGGTCGGATACGAAAAAATCAGAAACTGGGCGCTACAGTTCGGAAATGATGAAAAAGGATTTATCCATTCACTGCTCGACGGTCAGCCCGAACCGCCCAAGTATTTTGCAATGATGAAAAAATTCAACAAAATCGACCGTCTGCTGGTAACCAGTGTTCCAAAACACCCAAAACTGACCAAAGATGAATTTCTCGGATATTACAATAAAGGTGTGAAAATCATTGATACACGCGAAAAAACAATTTTTGCAAAAGGGTTTCTGCCGGGCAGCCTCAACATACAGGCAAACAATTCATTTTCGACCTGGATGGGATGGTTTGTACAACTCGATGAAGATTTTGTGCTGATAGCAGATGGTGAAAAAATGGACGAGCTGACCCGAAAATTGATGCGAATTGGTTTGGATCATCTGAAAGGATTCATTTCTGATGTTTCAGATTTGGGAATTGAATTGGAAAAAGAAGAAATCATCGGAATCGACGAATTCAAAAACTGTCTTCACAAACCTGAAATTCAGGTGATCGATGTGAGAAGCGAATCAGAATATAAAAATTGCTGTATCGACGGATCAGAAAATCTTTTCGTCGGCACGCTGCCCGATCACATCGACCGGATCAGCAGAGACAAACAACTAATAATCCACTGTCAGTCAGGAGATCGGTCAGCCATTGCATTTTCAATTTTGAGAAAAAACGGATTTATAAACATCAAAAATTATCTGGGCGGAATGAAAGAATGGAACCAAACCAACAGCCCTGTGATTTCAAAATCAGTGCCGGTCTGCAATTAATTTAATTAAAACCTATAGGAAAAGACGGATCAGACAATCCGTCTTTTTTTATATCTCTATGAATCAGAATTCTAATATTTGAAAAAGAACATTTCCGGATAAAATTTCAGAAAAATCATTTTCAGTTCAAAAACAAATTGTTAGATTTGCCTAACAATTAGATTAGCCAAATGAAAGACGATGCTTCATTGTCGGAGGTTCACCAAAGCATAGATACTTCAAACAAGACTTCCAAATGGAGGAAACTGTTTGCATTTTTTGGTCCTGCCTATCTGGTAAGTGTCGGTTATATGGACCCGGGCAACTGGGCAACCGGCATTGCGGGCGGCAGCAGATACGGTTATGCACTGCTTTGGGTATTGCTGATGAGCAACATCATTGCGATCTTTCTTCAGAGCCTGAGTGCAAGACTTGGCGTTGTCAGGCGAAAAGATTTGGCTCAATGTAATCGTGAGGCTTATCCGAGAGGAACCAACTTTGTTTTGTATCTGCTGGCAGAAATTGCGATTGCTGCCACCGACCTGGCCGAGATCCTGGGAATGGCAATCGGTCTTCAGCTTCTTTTTGACATTCCGCTGCTTTGGGGTGTAATCATCGGTTTTTTTGATACTTTGCTTTTGCTCTGGCTTCAGAAACTGGGAATGAGAAAAACCGAAGTTTTCATACTCGGAATCATCGCACTGATCAGCGGCTGTTTTCTGGTCGAAATCTTTTTGGCAAAACCCAATGTGGCAGAAATCGCAACCGGATTCATTCCGTCACTGCCAGATGCAACCGCATTGTATATAGCAATCGGAATTATCGGCGCAACTGTGATGCCTCACAATCTGTATCTGCATTCTGCATTGGTTCAAACCCGAAAAATAAAAGACAATCCTGAATCGATCAGAGCTGCGATCAAATACAATTTCTGGGATTCGGCCATTGCGCTCAATCTTGCGCTTTTGGTCAATGCCGCGATATTGATTTTGGCGGCGACCGTATTTTTCAAAACCGGAAATACACAGATTGCAGAACTTGAAGATGCACACCGAATGCTCGAACCACTATTGGGAACCAAATGGGCATCTGTTCTTTTTGCAGTCGCACTGATTGCGGCCGGTCAAAGTTCGACTGTGACCGGTACATTGTCGGGTCAGATTGTAATGGAAGGTTATCTGAGGCTTAGAATCAGCCCTGTATTGAGAAGACTGATTACCAGAATGCTTGCGATCATTCCGGCGGTCATCGTCATATTGATCAGCGGCGAAGGAAAAGTCGGTCAGCTGTTGATTTTCAGTCAGGTGATACTGAGTATGCAATTGGCTTTTGCAATTATACCGCTGATACATTTTGTCAGCAACAAAAAGAAAATGGGTCAGTTTGCACTCAAAACCAAAGCGAAGATTGCCGCCTGGCTGATTGCCGGTCTGGTGGTTATTCTTAATTTCAAGCTGGCTTATGATGAGGCAAGCGATTGGATTGCAGGCACAGACAACTGGTGGGTAATCGGAATCATCCTGCTCGGTGTCGCTGGTCTGATCTGGCTGCTGTTTGAAACACTGATCTATCCGCTGACCGAAAGAGGAAAAGAAATTTCTACCGACCTGCACGATCCGATCGATAAATTGCCGGATTTGCCCGCACCCGATTTTAAAACCATTGCGTTGGCGCTCGATTTTTCACCTTTTGACCTCAAAATTTTTCAATACGGTTTGAAGTTCGCCGACAAAAACACAAAATTCATACTGATTCATATTACTGAAAGTGCATCGCCGCAACTGATGGATGAAGTGGCGGATGACTACGAAACCAGAAAAGACAGAAAGAAACTTGAACAGTACATTGAAATGCTAAATGCCAAAGGGTTTGAAGCCGAAGCTGTCACCGGTTTCAGAAACAGAAATTCTGAAATTGCAAGGATTGTAAAAGAAAGCAATTCGAATCTTTTGATTTTGGGCAGTCACGGACACAGAGGATTTAAGGATTTCATATTCGGAGAAACAGTCAACCGCGTCAGACATTTGGTGAAAATTCCGGTTTTTGTGGCTCAGTAAAATTATAACAAAGTCCCTTTACCTAATTTCTTAATTTTTAAATCATTTGGTTTTGAAAATTTCAAATTCACCTTTGCTCAGCTGCTACTATTTTTATTCATTTCAATTTTTTAACTTCGTGAAACAAATGGACTAAATTACTGATATACAATTGTTTAAAACTCTCAGGAAGAAATTGGGAGAAAATGAAGCTGAGGAATTAGTTCCTTTTGTGCGTTCTGCTATTGATGCAAAGTTAAACGAACAGATTCCTCATTTGGCCACAAAAAAAGATTTGGCAGAAGTCTAAAAGCAATTTTTCAATTGTTTGTTCGAGAAATAAATGCCTTTCCGATAAGTTAAAATTAAAGCCACAAGGTCTTTTAAATTTATTCCAAAAATCATTTCTGTTTCAATTAATTTTTCGTAATTTTGATTCATTCTAAATAAAGAACTCTTCTCTGACTATTTTGAAAGAAAACTTCACTGAAATTGATCAGAATATTAATTTAAAATTTTTATAGGATTATGAAAAAACATAATGCAAATGCCGTTTGGAACGGTTCAGTAAAAGAAGGTGAAGGTAAAATCTCCACAAGAAGCAAAGTTTTGGACAATGCAAAATATTCATTCAACACCCGTTTTGGTGATGCATCCGGAACCAACCCCGATGAATTGCTTGCTGCTTCACACGCGGGCTGTTTTGCAATGGCGACCAGTCTGATGCTCGGCCAGGAGGGTTTCACACCCGAATCGCTTGAAGCTAACGCTGAGGTGTCAATGGATGCTTCACAGCTTAAAATCTTAAGCTCTCATCTGACACTGAAAGCAAAAGTTCCAAACATCTCTGAGGAGAAATTTATGGAAATCGTAAACAACGCAAAAGAAAACTGTCCGATCAGCAAAGTGATGAATTGCGAAATCACTCTGGATGCAACTCTGGAACAGTAAAAAATCAATGAGATTGTCTCAAAATCCCAATTTCTGAACGAAACAAAGGGTAGTAAGAATAAGGGAATTAAGATTTGAGTTTTGAGACAATCTCTTTTTTGCCGTCAAATCTTCAATCCATCTGCCATCATGTATGAAAAACTGACCCGGATATTTCTCAGGATTGCAATTGCTGCAGGATTTTTGTCGGCGGTTGCAGACCGTTTCGGATGGTGGAATTATCATATTGCATGGGGCAGTTGGAATAAATTTGAGGAATATGTCCAAATTCTCATCCCATGGGCTCCGGATGTGTTGGTCAACCCATTGGCGATGTTGGCAACCGCAGCCGAAATCATATTTGCAGTTTTTTTGCTGATTGGATTCAAAGTGAATCTGTTTGCAAAACTCAGCGGTTTGCTGCTTTTGGTTTTTGGATTGTCAATGTGGACCTCAACCGGAATCAAAACCGTGTTTGACGCATCTGTACTGGCAGCGGCCGGTGCAGCATTTGGACTGGGCACAATGAAACCTGGATGGTTTGAATTTGGAAACAAAATCTATAAAAATTAAAACAAATTGAAAATCAGCAGTTATAAAGAATTATAAAAAAATAAAAATCATGAGTGATCAAAACGAATTATTTGCAGTTCCCACAAGAGAGGAAGCGAGAGAAAGAGCAGAATTGGCTCCAAAACAGATAGACGCCTGGAGAACCTTCAGCAGAACCGTATTCAAAGAAGGTGTACTGGATGAAAAAACAAAACAGCTGATTGCAGTTGCAGTTGCACACGTAACACAATGTCCGTACTGCATCAGATCCCATTCTCCGTTGGCTTTAAGAGCAGGAGCAACCGAACAGGAAGTGATGGAAGCCATTTGGGTGGCAGCAGAAATGAGAGCCGGAGCGGCTTATGCACACAGTGCAATTGCTTTTGACGCAATGAAAAAATACGAAAACAAATAAATTAAAAATGTCAGTCAGAATCGATTACAAAAAGATTGGCGCTGAAGCAGTTCGCGGGCTGAGAGAGTTAGAAGTTTATTTGTCTAATTCAGGTTTGAATCCGATGCTCAGAGAATTAATTAAAATGAGGGTTTCTCAAATCAATCATTGTGCATTCTGTCTGGATATGCATTCAAAAGATGCAATGAAAATAGGCGAAACCGTACAGAGAATCGTTGGTTTGGATGCCTGGCGCGAGGCACCCTATTATTCTGAAAAAGAAAGAGCCGCACTCGAATGGACAGAAGCGGTTACACTGATTTCTGAAAATGATATACCGGATGAGCTTTATCATGCGGTCAGAAAGCATTTTGATGAACAGGAATTATTAAATTTAAATCTTGCTGTAATTGCAATCAACGCATGGAACAGAATGGCAATCCCATTTCGTTCGGAAGTTGGCAGTTATCAGCCCAAAAAAACAAATAAAAATTAATCATTATGGAGGAAAGATTGGATTATTTCAAAATCGATCCGGAGGCACCGAAAGGACTGATGGAAATGGAGAAATACATGATCAAATCAGGGTTTGACAAAAAACTTTATCACCTGATCAAACTGAGAGCTTCTCAATTGAACGGCTGTGCCTATTGTCTGGATATGCACACCAAGGACGCAATGAAAATGGGTGATACCGTTCAGCGCCTGGTCGGTTTGGACGCATGGCGCGAATCACCGTACTATACCGACAAAGAGAGGGCGGCGCTTGAATGGACTGAAGCCATTACACTGATTTCACAGGATCATATCTCTGATGAAATTTATGAAAATGTCAGAAAACATTTCAGCGAACAGGAATTGCTGCAGCTGACCATCGGAATCATTGCCATCAACGGATGGAATCGTTTGGCAATCCCATTCAGGACACCTGCCGGAAATTATGAACCCAGATAACTAACATCGTTGATCTTTCAATTCGGCAAAACGTCAGAAACCGTTTTACCGAATTGGAAGATCTTTTTTTATCGGCACGAAAAAACAGCCGATGTTTAAATTGTAAGAAATTGGAACTGAAAGACAAAATAGCGGTAGTAACAGGTGTGAGCAGCGGTTTGGGTTCGGCCATCACAGATGCTTTGATCAAAAACGGAGCTGAAGTGTACGGATTGGCAAGAAATGAAAAAAAACTGAAACAGCTGAAAGAAAAGTTTGGCGAGAAATTTCATGTCTGCAAAGTCGATATTTCCCAGCTTAACCAAATCACCGAATGGATCAACAAAAATTTTTCGGACTGTCACAGCCCGGATATACTGATCAACAATGCGGGCATCGGATCATTTGGCGCTATTGATGAAAAACCGGTTGAAGACTGGTTGGAGATGGTCAACACCAATCTGAACGGAACCTATTATATTACTTCTCAAATCGTTCCGTTTTTGAAAAAGAAAAAACATCACACCCATATCATCAACATCGGTTCGATCCTCGGAACTGTGGCAAGAGAAAACGGTTCGGCATACAGTGCGACCAAATTCGGACTTTGCGGGTTTTCGGAAGCTCTGTTCAAAGAATTGAGACATTTCAATATCAAAGTCTCGGTCATCAATCCGGGTTCAATTGATACCGATTTTTTTCACAGCTCCGGAATTGAAAAACATCACAATATGCTTCAGCCAAAAGATTTGGCGGACACAGCGATTTATCTGCTGAAAACGCCCGACAATATGCTGATCGACAGTTTGACCGTCAGACCGCTGAATCCGAAAAAACCTTAAATTATAAAAACCTTCAAAGGTTTCATTAAAATATTACCAAAATGAAAGGATTTATCATCAAACGAATTTATGAAGAACCGTCTGACAGCGACGGTTATCGAATTTTGGTCGACCGTCTCTGGCCGAGAGGCATCAGCAAAGAAAAAGCAGATGTAAAAGAATGGCTCAAAGAACTGGGGCCGTCAAACGAGCTCAGAAAATGGTTTGGACATATTCCGGAAAAATATCCCGAATTCAGGAAGAAATACAAAGAAGAGCTGAAATCTCAAGCCGAAGATCTGAAACGAATTTATGAAATCGCACAAAAACAGCAGGTTTGTCTCTGTTACAGCGCAAAAGACACCGAACACAATCAGGCCTGCGTGATCAAAGAGGTTTTGGATGAGATGAAATAATCAGCTCAACAGATTTTTTAGGGGAACCAGATTGATTTCGGAACCGTCAACACCAAAACTGTCTTCCTGACTGAAAGTGACGATCGAGCCTTTTTTCAGCCCAAAGAAGTCCATTGCCTCTTTTAAACCGTCGATTTCTTTTTTCAGATTGTCCTGATTGATTTCATAACAAACCTGAACGACTTCTTCGATTTTTCCGTTATTGAATATCACAAAATCACATTCTCTTTTTTCGCTGAAATGATAGATTTCACGACCGATTCTGCGATAATGCAGATACACCAGATTTTCAAGCCGCCAGCCTGAATTTTCGGTAAAATTAGTGGTGTTGTGGCTGAATAACCCCAAATCTATCGAATAAACCTTTTTTGGATTTCTGATTTGGACTTTTTGTGAATAACTGAATTTTGAAACAAACTGGACCAAATAGGCATCTTCGAGAAACGAAAAATATTCGAGCAGCGTGCTGGTTGCCTTGACCTGAAACAGTTTGCTCAGATTATTGGCAGAAACCGGTCTCCCAATATTTGAGATCAGATAGACAGCAAGTCTCTGAAGCGAGACAGAATCGCGAACACCGTAACGAACAGCTATATCGCGCATCAGTATGTCGTTGAGCAAATGATGCAATATGGATGCATCTTTAAATTTCAGAAAATCGGGAAATCCGCCTTCTTCCATATAATCAGTCATCGCCTGCTGACTGATTTTCTTTTTTTTAAATGTAAGATATTCGGTCATTGAAAACGGAAACAATTCAAACGACTGATGACGACCGGTCAGTTTTGTCCCCAATTCACGGCTGAGCAATGATGCATTTGAACCGGTTACGACCACCCTAAAATCTTCATCCAATTTTTGACGGACATACAGTTCCCAATTGTCGAGCATCTGAACTTCATCCAAAAACAAATTTTTTATTTTTCTTGAATTTAACTCATTGTCGAGCCTTCTGAAATCATCATTTTCAAAAGCGGCCAGCCTCGGATCTTCAAAATTCAAAAACAGTGAATTTTCCGAAACCTTTGACAGCAGCTGTCTCATCAGCGTACTCTTACCGCATCTTCTGACGCCGGTTATGATGCATGCAAAACCGGGATGAATCTTTATTTCATCCAGTTTTTCACGTATCACACCCAGATCTTTGTTCAGCCAGTTTTCATTCTGACTGTCAAGAACCTCGGCTAACAGCTGTTGGGTTACCATCTTTAAAAGATTTATTACAAAATTACATTTTTATTTGATAATATCAAACATTATTTTTTGTTATTACTAAACAATATTTTTTTATAGTATCGAATAATATCTTTTTATAGTATCAAATAATTAAATCAATGTAGAAAATTAATTTAAAATTAAATCAGATTGAATCGCTGAAAATTCAATCTCAAAACCTCATTGGTCAATTTCACAAAAAACAAATTCTAATTTTTAGTACATTGCATAAAAATTAAGAAAACACATTATGGACAGAGAATTGACAAGCTGGTACAGTCCTGCATTGAATCAGGACATGCCGATTGCGGTGTACGGGAATTACGGATTTGCATTGCTGCTGATTCCGACGGCTCAGGCAGATTATCTTGAATACGAAAGATTTCAGCTGATCGATGCGATCAAACCCCATATAGATGCGGGCAAAGTAAAAGTTTTTTCGATCAACAGCATCAACAGCGAAAGCTGGCTGAACGACAAAATGCTGCCCGAACACAAAGCAATCAGACAGAATCAGTTCAACCAATATGTATTGCACGAAGTGGTTCCGTTTATCAGAAACAACACTTCTGAAGAAACCCAGATCATCACCTGCGGCGCAAGTTTTGGCGCTTTGCACAGCATGAATCTGTTTTTGAAGAGACCAGATTTGATCAACGGTGTGATCGCGATGAGCGGTGTTTATGATTTGCACGAATACACAGACGGTTACAACGATACCCAGGTTTATTTCAATTCGCCGATGGACTATATGCCCAATCTGGAAGATGAATGGTATCTGGACAACATCAGAAAAAGCAAACACATCCATATACTGACCGGAAGTGGAGATTATGAAGACCCGGACGCATCAAAAGCGTTTGCCGGCGTTTTATACAGCAAAGGAATCAATTATGAACTCGATGTGTGGGGGCCTGATATGAAACACGACTGGCCAACCTGGAGACAGATGTTGCCATATTATTTGGAAACCAGATTTTAATCAATATCAAAAAGCCCATTATGAGTTTGAAACTTATGAAGGTCTTTTTTAAAATTATGATGCAGGTCATATAATCTTAGCAAACTTTGAGTTACTGACCTAAATCCTTTGATTTTTAGCCTTATTTTTTAACTTTGCCGGTTTATTGGGCGAAGTGAAAATCATTTTGCTGTGAATTGAGAATCAATTCTCTAAAATTATAAACTCGTAAATAAAAGAAATTTATGATCGTTGGAATTCCGGTTGAGCTGACACATGACGAACTCAGGGTAGCAGCAACGCCAAAAACAGTCAAAAGACTTCAAAAGCAGGGGTTTGAAGTCCACATTCAAAAAGGTGCAGGTACCCGTGCAAATTTTTCGGACAAATCATTTGAAGAAGCAGGTGCAAAAATCGTATCCACATCACAGGAAATCTATTCCGGCTCGGATATCGTGCTCAAGGTTCAGCAGCCGACAGAAGCCGAGATTTCTGAAATGAAAGAAGGTCTGGTTTTGCTGAGTTATTTATGGCCCGGACAAAATCCTGATCTGCTCAAAAAACTGGCAGACAAAAAAGTGAATGCAGTCGCAATGGACGCGATTCCGAGAATTTCAAGAGCCCAGAAGATGGACGTTCGTTCATCGATGGCGAATATCGACGGATATCGTGCTGTGATCGAAGCTGCATTTCACTTCGGAAGATTTCTGAACGGACAAATTACAGCTGCGGGAAAGGTTGAACCCGCAAAAGTGTTAGTAGTTGGAGCCGGTGTTGCAGGTCTTGCCTCCATCGGTACTGCGAATTCGCTGGGTGCTATCGTTCGCGCATTTGACACACGAAAAGAAGTTGCCGAACAGATCGAATCGATGGGAGCACAATTCCTGACTGTCGAAATTGACGAGGACGGTTCCACTTCATCCGGTTATTCAAAAGAGATGAGCGATGAATTCATCAAAGCTGAAATGGAACTTTTTCTCGAACAGGCAAAAGAAGTTGACATCATCATCACAACCGCACTGATTCCGGGAAGAGAAGCACCAAAACTGATACTTGATTATCATGTGGCTGCCATGAAACCCGGATCGGTTATCGTCGATCTGGCTGCGCCAAACGGCGGAAACTGTGTTTTGACCAAACCGGGTGAAATTTATACGACTGAAAATGGTGTCACCATTGTCGGAAAATTGGATCAGCTACCCAATCAGGCATCACAGCTTTATGGAAACAACCTTTGTCATCTGCTTGATGACATGGGCAAAGCCGAGAATTTCAAAATCGATATGGAAGACGATGTGGTTTCGAGAGCGATGGTTACCTACAACGGTGAAATCCATTGGCCGCCGGCTCCGCTTCCGGTCAGTCCTCAAAAACCAAAACCGGTTGTAAAAGAACTGACAGAAGAAGAAATCAAAGCTGCAGAGGCTTCAAAAATCAAGAAAGAAGCCATGTCAATGTTCATCAAACTGGCGGTCATCGGGGCACTACTGTTCCTGATCGGACAGTTTGCACCGGCCGATTTCATGCAGCACCTGACCGTTTTTGTACTGGCAGTATTTGTCGGCTGGCAGGTAATCTGGAATGTAACCCACGCATTGCACACTCCACTGATGGCTGTGACCAATGCGATCAGCGGTATCATCATCGTGGGCGGTCTTCTTCAGATTGGAGACGATATCTCGAGCCCGTTGAGCATACTGGCGTTCTTTGCGATACTGGTTGCAAGTATAAATATAGTGGGTGGTTTCTATGTGACCCGCCGAATGTTGAAAATGTTTAAAAAATAAGAGAAGATGATTACAGAGCATATACAAACAGCAGCCTACTTATTTGCAAGTATCTTATTTATTTTGAGCCTTGGCGGACTGTCATCACAGGAATCAGCCAAAAGAGGCGTGATATACGGGATCGTCGGAATGATTATCGCAATCCTGGCAACAGTATTGGGTGGTGAAGTCCACGGGATTACCTATATCATCATCGCTATTGCCATCGCATCGGTTATCGGCGTGATCGTAGCGAGAAAAGTTGAAATGACCGCAATGCCACAGCTGGTCGCAATTCTTCACAGTTTTGTGGGACTGGCGGCAGTTCTGGTCGGATTTGGCTCATACATAGATCCACATTCTCAGGCATTGGGAGGCGTTGAGAAGAACATACATCTGGTCGAAGTCTTTGCAGGCGTGTTCATCGGTGCAATTACTTTTACCGGTTCTATTATCGCTTGGGGAAAATTAGACGGAAAAATCATGAGTCGTCCGTTGTTATATCCGGGAAGACATATCGTCAATATCGTTTTGGTTATCATCTCAATCGTTTTGGGTGTATTCTTTGTAAATGCGCCGGGAACCGAAGGAATGATTTATCTGATCATCATGACCGTAATTGCATTGTATATCGGTGTAATGCTGGTAATGGCGATCGGCGGTGCAGATATGCCGGTTGTCATTTCAATGCTGAACTCATATTCGGGTTGGGCAGCAGCGGCAGCCGGATTTATGCTGGGCAATGACCTGCTGATCGTTACCGGTGCATTGGTCGGAAGCTCGGGTGCGATTCTTTCTATCATCATGTGTGAAGCGATGAACCGTTCTTTCTGGTCAGTAATTTTCGGAGGTTTCGGAAATACGACTTCGTCAGGTTCGGGTCAGGTGATTGTGGGCGAAGTTACTTCGATCACCCACGAAGAAGCAGCCGAATTGCTCAGAGAAGCCAACTCAGTGGTAATCGTTCCCGGATACGGCATGGCGGTTGCAAAAGCACAGTATCCGCTGTATGAAATGGTCGATTTCCTGAGAAAAGAAGGAAAAGAAGTGAGATTTGCAATCCATCCGGTGGCAGGACGTCTGCCCGGACACATGAACGTATTGTTGGCTGAGGCAAAGGTTCCTTACGACATCGTTCTTGAAATGGATGAAATCAATGATGAATTGGCAGACACTGATGTGGTAATGGTCATCGGTGCAAATGATGTGGTCAATCCGGGCGCTCTGGATGACGAGACCAGTCCGATTTACGGAATGCCGGTCATCAGAGCATGGGACGCAGCAACTGTGATCGTCATGAAAAGATCGATGGCAACCGGATATTCGGGTGCGGAAAATCCGCTGTTCTACAAACAAAACACAGAAATGCTGTATGGAGATGCAAAAGACAGCGTCAACAAAATACTGACCGATCTGAGAAAATAATTAACTCAAATCAGTTTAAAAATTAAAACCGGGAGACAATCGTTTTCCGGTTTTTTTAATTCTGATTGTGCAATCCGTGCACCCTGTCCATCAGTTTTGATGTGAACGGATCGCAATGGATCAGATGGAATTCATACAATTCAGGAATCTCATGTGATTTCTCAAGAATTTCTCTCAGCAGATGTTTTGTACGGTTGAGTCTGACTTTTACATTTGATTCCGAAATATTGAGCAGTTCAGAAGTTTCTGCCACACTGAAACCGCTGATTTCTCTCAACGAAAAAACCATTCTAAATTCTTCCGGAATTTCACTCAATGCCTCTTCAATGATCAGTTTCAATTCATCCTTTCTCACCTGTTTTCCGGTATCAAAATCAGAATTTGAAAAAAGAGGCGCCTGTTTTTCATCAATTCGATCATCGGGCATTTCATTTTTAAATGATAATTTCTCTCTTTTCCGATAGCAATTGTTTAGCATAATCCTGGTGATCCAGGTCTTAAAAACCGATTTGCCTTCAAAATTCTTCAGATTTTTAAACGCATCGATATAAGTTTCCTGCATCAGATCCTGGGTATCCTCATGATTGTAATTGTACGATCTGCCCACCTTGTACAGATAGGGATTGTATCTTCTCACAATGATTTCATACAGAGACTTTTCACCCGCTTTTATTCTGCTGATGATTTCATCTTCAGTCAAATGATCTGTCCCCTTGTGATGCATGATTTTATCGGATTATTTCTATGAAAAAGTTGAATTAACAGCTTATTTCATACAATATTAATGAAAAACCGCAACAAAACAGATGTCATCAGCTTTTATTTTCAGGATTGATTTTGGTTATCAATTTATCTTATGATTTTGTGTAAATTTGGAAATTATACAAAATCATTAAAATTCAGAATCAATGAAGAAAATTGTTACAGCATTATTCGTATCCGGTCTCATCTGCATGACCGATGCACAGGTCAAAACTCCACAGGCGAGTCTTTCGGCCGAAACAGAACAGACTGTCGGTCTGACAAAGATTGAAATCGAATATTCAAGACCCAATAAAAGCAACCGTGATATTTTCGGCAACCTGGTTCCTTACGGAAAGGTGTGGAGGACAGGCGCAAATAAAAATACAACCATCGAATTTTCAGACGATGTGGTTGTAGGCGGCCAGAAACTTGCAAAAGGAAAATATGCAATCTATACCGAGCCCCAGCCGGAAAGCTGGACAATTTATTTTTATTCCGACAATGAAAACTGGGGAAATCCCAAAAACTGGGACACTTCAAAAATCGCTGCAAAATCGGTTGTAAAAACCCAGACACTCAGTCAGCCGGTTGAAACTTTCACCATTTCGCTCGACGATCTGAATCCGAATTCGGCTATGCTTAATTTCAGCTGGGACAAAACAAGGGCAGGTGTAAAAATCGAGGTTCCCACAAAAGACAAAGTGATGGCAACCATCAAATCCACGATGAACGGAGAACCTACGGCACAGGATTATATAGCAGCAGCAAATTATTATTTCGCTTCGGGTGAGGATATCCAGCAGGCAAAAAAATGGATTGACAAAGGAATCGGGATGAATCCGAATCCAGCATACTACCAGCTGTATTCACAGGCTCAAATCCACATGGAGGCAGGAGAATTCAAAAGCGCAAAAAGAATCGGTGAAAACGCACTTGCAGCGGCTCAGGCCGCCGGCGACGATCATTATGTAAAACTGATCAGCGAACTGAATCAGAAACTTTCAAAAGCAAAATAACGAGAGATTTCAGAGAAACACAAAAGCCATCCTCAACAGATGGCTTTTTTAAAAAGGAAATGGAATTGGATTTGGTATACTTTAAAACTGCTCGATTGTATCCATCACTCTTTTTGTAAACGGATCACAATAAATTGCATTGTAATTGTACAATTGTTCAGGCTCATAAGATTTTGAAATAATTTTTTTGAGCATTGATTTTGCTCTGTTCAGCCTCACTTTTACATTTGATTCGCTGATTTCCAACAGCTCAGATGTCTCACTCACATTCAAACCGTTAATTTCCCTCAATGTGAAGACCATCCGGTAATAATAGGGCAGTTCCAACAAGGCTGATTCAATGATCTGGCCGAGTTCACTTTTTTCCACCAGCTGCTGTGTCGCCTGATCCGGCTGATGGAACAAGGGTTCAGAATTGTCAAAAATCTCTTTCATAATCTCATTCTTATAACTCAATTTTTCCTTTTTGTGGTAGCAATTGTTCAGCATGATCCTGCTGATCCAAGTCTTAAATTTCGATCTTCCCTCAAACAATGCAAGGTTTTTAAACGCATCCACAAATGTGTCCTGCATCAGATCCTCGGTATCTTCTCGACCAAAATTATAGGAACGACCGATCTTGTACAAATACGGATTGTATCTTCTGACGATGATTTCATAAAGTGATTTCTCACCCGCCAGTATTCTTTCAATGATTTCTTCTTCAGTATATTGAATTGATTTTAACATGACAGTTTTATTTTGTAACCATTGACAGTTTTGCCATTGAAAAAGCTGCAATGGCCATTACCAGATCACGAACCGCAACATCTGTAAAATGAAATCCGATCAGCAGACTCAATGCGATCAGAACCAGCCAGGCTGCTACGATCATACCACCCAATTCGGGTTTCTTCAAAACGATCAGACCGGCTGCAATCTCGATCACGCCGATAATCATCATCAATACACCGGCCGAAACCGGAAGCACATCAGTCAGCCACGGACTGAGATACTGAGGCCAGTCAGTGAGCAGGTTGAGAAATTTATCCGCACCTGCAACGATGGGAACAATGACAAAAGTGTATTTCAAAAGATTTGAAATTTGAAATAGCTGTTGGGTTGAAGCTGTGTTTTCCATTCTTATTGTTTATTAATTTGTTTCTGCCTATTTAGAGTCGGCTAACTCAAAAAAGGTTACAGATTCGTAATTACCTACATCATTTTTCAGAGATCAGGGTTTGAACAAAAAAAGCTGCCTATTTTAAGACAGCTTACACATCAAAATAAAACCAATAGGAATTCTTAAAATTTTAATAATTCTAAATATTTAATAATTCTTCTAATCTTTATAATAGAGTCAATATAATTCCGAAAGGTTACAAATGATTTTATAAATCTCACAGTTTGTTGATGACGTGAGCCTTACAGTTTATTGAAAAAGAACATTTTTCGATTCAATCCATCTTGAATTTGACAAGGAAAATTACTGAAACCGGCATGAACCATCGAATTTTAGATATCAAAACCCGACAGATCCGAATTTACCGGTGACACGGTTGTAATCAGGAGTTGATCAAAAAAAATTATTTAAAGGAATCAGACAGTTTTGAAAAAGGTTTACTGATGTCAAAAAACAGTTTTGAAATCCCAAATTCATCTTCGTCTATCCGCTGAAGATCACAACTCCCCATCAGCGACTGACCGAGAGCGCGAATTCCGGCAACACCCATTATTGCGTATTCGTCATGAGGCGAAATCACATGATAAGCTGTCGGACAGGTCTTTCCATCACCCGATTCAATAATGGCCTCAAGCAGACCCAACATATTGACAGCAATCTTATGTGCCTCGTCCGACTGTCCGTTGTAATCTTTGAAAATTGAAAGCAGATTCATCATTTCAAAATCAAACGGATTCTGAACCAGCGCTTCTTCTGTCATTGAAATCACTTTGGCGTAATCTTCTTTTGCCAAATCCTGTTTTCCAAGCAGCTCGTTTAACTCCTTTCTTTTTGAGAAACTGCCGTAAGGCGAATAATTCTTATTGAACACATAACCGTAATACAGATGATGATACTGCTCTGCCGTAATCAGGGTGTCGTGCTTCTCAAGTCTCTCCATCAAAGCCGGATAATAAAATTCAGATTTGCTGTCATTTATATTTTTCTCAATCTGGCTGTAATCGGGTTTTTTAAATTTATTTTCCTGTGCAAACGAAAAGGAAAACGCAAAAAACAGTAGTGTTGAAATTATGGGTTTCATATTCGAATTTTTTTTAAATCTAATGATTCTTTCTAAACTTCATCCTGTCATTCATTCTGACCTCTCGCCCATTCCATTCCCATTGCCATGATCATCACCAGCGCACAGCCAAACAGATTCAGCCACAGATAAGGCATCCAGTCAAACCACCAGCCGGCAATCACAATGATCTGTGTATTGATCGCAGCGGTAAAGACTGATTTTGAGCTGACAAATTTTACAAAAAATGCAAGCAGAAAAATTCCAAGGACATTTCCGTAAAAAATTGAACCGATGATGTTGACCAGCTGAATCAGATTGTCAAACAGATTGGCAAAACAGGCAAAAAGTATGGCGAGAATTCCCCACAACAGTGTGAACCATTTTGACATATTCAGATAATGTTTTTCGGTTTTTCCGGCAACATTTCTTTTGTACAAATCAATCGCCGAGGTGGTGCCGAGAGCATTGAGTTCGGAGGCTGTTGACGACATAGCTGCGCTCAGTGCCATTGCCAAAATCAAACCGATGATTCCCCTTGGCAGATGATGAAGCACAAAATGGATAAACACATAGTCTTTGTCGTTGGTTTCGACCGAAGAATCTGCCTGTTTGATTACTTCCTGCGCCTGATTTCTCAATTCCCTGTCGGTTTGATCAGCTGATATAATCTGATTTTTTAATTCTGATTTGTTCGAATTAGAGCCGAATGAAAACTCACTGATCAAATTCTTTTTGGATTCAAAATTTTGATTGAGTTTGTTTTCGATGGACTGATATTCGGCTGCATACTCAGAATTCATCACACTTTCGGTTGCAACCGGATTAAAATTCAATGGCGAAGGATTGAATTGATAAAAAACAAAAACCATCACACCGACCAGAAGAATAAAGAACTGCATCGGTACTTTCAGAAATCCGTTCATGATCATTCCCATCTGACTTTCACGCATCGATTTTCCGGACAGATATCGCTGAACCTGGCTCTGATCGGTTCCAAAATAGGATAAGGCAAGAAAAGTTCCGCCGATGATTCCGCTCCAAAAAGTGTAACGGTTGTCCATATTAAAGGAAAAATTCAATACTTCGAGTTTTCCGCCCGCACCTGCAATTTCCATTGCATTTGAAAAATTAATTCCGGTCGGAAGTTCATAGAGCAATATGACAAAAGCAACTGCCATACCGCCCATCATTACTGCCATCTGCTGTTTCTGGGTCACATTCACAGCTTTGGTTCCGCCCGAAACGGTATAAATAATGACAAGCGAACCGATCAGTATATTCATCCAAACCAGATCCCAGCCCAAAACTGCAGACAAGATAATCGCCGGCGCAAAAATGGTGATTCCGGCTGAAAGTCCGCGCTGAACCAAAAAAAGCAAAGCAGTCAGCGTTCTGGTTCTCAGATCAAAGCGACTTTCGAGATATTCGTATGCGGTATAGACATTCAGCTTTCTGTAAATCGGAATAAACACCAGACAGATGATGACCATTGCGATGGGCAGACCAAAATAAAATTGGACAAATCCCATTCCGTCGTGAAAAGCCTGACCGGGTGTGGAAAGAAAAGTAATGGCGCTTGCCTGGGTTGCCATTACCGAAAGGCCCACACCAAACCAGCTGGCATCGTCTCCTTTCAGAAAATCTTTGATGCTGCTCTGATTTCGGGTTTTCCAGGTGCCATAAATCACAATAAAAAGAAGTGAACCTACAAGGATGAGCCAGTCAATCTGATGCATTATTCAAATATTTTCATGATTAAAAGAAAAATCAGTATGTAGACTGCATTTGCGACCAGTACCCAAGTATAGGCAGGCAGCCAGTTTTTGGTCAGCTGATGGATTGAGGTCTCGTCCTCGGTTTGAAAATCTTTTTCGTTCAACATCTTTTCAAAAATAATGCAAAAATCAGAACAGCTTCCTGACTTCTGACTTTTTTATTTTTCCCATTGCATTTCTGGGAAGACTGTCAACAAAAATGTATTTTCTCGGTTGTTTGTAGCCAGACAGTTTGTCTCTCAGCCTGCCAATGATTTCAACTTCCGAAATATTGCCGACAATCGCAGCTGCAATCAGTTCACCCCAACGATCATCTGGCAGCGCAACTACCGCACATTCAATGACTTCAGAAAAAGACAGCAGTACGTTTTCAATTTCAAGCGCTGAAATTTTATAACCACCCGATTTGATGATATCACTCGACATTCTGCCAAGGATTTTATAATATCCGTCTGCACTGAATTCAACCACATCTCCGGTTTTGAACCAGCCGTCCGAAAATGATTTATTGGTTTCTTCTTCCTTGTTCCAATATCTTTTGAAAACCGTTTCGCCTTTTACATACAATTCACCGGCAGTCTCAGGTTGCAGAATTTCAGTCCCGTTATCATCCACTACCCTGACCGAAACAAACGGAAGCGGCTGACCGACCGTCCCCGGTCTTCTTTCGCCATTCAGCGGATTTGAAAGCGCCATTCCGATTTCAGTCATTCCGTATCTTTCCAAAAGTGTACACCCGCTGAACGATTTCCATTTTTCAAGCACCGGAATCGGCAAAGCAGCAGAACCGCTGACCATCAGCCTCATCTTTTTCATTCCCGTTTGCCAATTCAATTTTTCATCTTCATCAATCGATTCAAAATGTTCGATCAGTTTGTGATAAATTGTAGGAACCGCCATAAACAGAGTCAGTTCACCGCTGCTCATTCGTTTTCTGACTTCTGCCGGATCAAATTTTCTGTGCATTTCCAAAATTGCACCATTATACAATGCGCAACAGCTAATATTGACCATTCCGTGTATATGGTGCATGGGCAACACATTCAGGATCCGGTCGGCAGATGACCATTCCCAGGCAGCAGAAAGCGATCTGATCTGGGCATCGAGCTGACGATGACCGATTACCACTCCCTTCGGACGACCGGTGGTGCCTGAAGTATAAATCATCAGTGCATCTTTTTGAAAATCGATTTCATTCAAATTCAATTCAATCTCAGTTTCAATTTTCTGAAGTTCTGAAATTGAGATTTTATTGATTTTCAGTTGATCAAAATCAGTGATATGACCGATAATTGAATCATCATAAATTAAAAGGTCAGAGCCGGTGTCTTCGATCAGATAATCGATTTCCTCTTTCGGATGAGCAACATGAACCGGAACTGCAATTCTTCCGCACAGCCAAATCGCCCATTGTACCTTCAGATAATCAAAACCCGACGGCAGCATATAAAGCAGCGGAGAATCACTGTCGGTTTGACTTATAATTCGTTTCGCAGTTAAAATTGAAGACCTGTACAATTCGCTGTATGTGTAAGTTCCTTTCGAACCGATAATTGCAACCCTTTCTCCGTACTTCAGACTGTTTTGAATCAAAGGAATCATATTTTTGTTTCAAATTATTTTCCGAGCGAAAGTATATTTGCCAAAAGCCGGTAAGCACCCGGAACACCCGCAGGCAGCTCTCTGAAGAAACTCAAACCGGTGTAGATATAGTAACCTTTTCCATATTTTGCAACCAGCAGACTGCCGTCCATCGGCAATTCGCCTTTGTCGTTCATCGACAGCAGGGGCGTAAACGCAGCATCCCATTGATTTGGAAAATACAGACCTCTCTCCTGTACCCAGCCTTCAAAATCTTTTTGGGTAATTTTATTGGGTGAATTCAAAACCCGATGGCCAGCTGCCAAAAATCTGACTTCAGAAAACTCATCGGTCACCCGGTCTCTCGACAATTTCAGAGGAATTGGTGAAATTTCATCTGTGACCAGCGGCTGATTGGTGTTGTACTGAACCATCAGATTGCCTCCGTTTTTGACAAAATCAAACAATATTTTGTTTTTGAATTTCAATTCGGGCACCACATTAAATGCCCTTACACCCAAGACCACCGCATCAAATGATTTCAGATTATCAGCTGTGATTTCGTTTGGTAAAAGAATCTGAACTTCATAACCGATTTGTTTCAGATTTTCGGGCAGCGAATCACCAGCACCTTCTATATAAGCAATCCGTTCGCCCTTTTTCTTCAGATCAATGTGTACAATTTTTGATTCAGCCGGCAGCACAATTTTTTGATCGGGTATATGGCTGTAAGATATCTCAATCAGTTCTTTGTCAAATTTTTGGTTTCCGATTTCAAATTCGGGTTTCAGCAACGATTCGCTCTGATGCTTGGGCGGATAAAGCCTGAATTCAATCGTTTTAATTTCTCCCTTTTTTGAAAGTTTCACTTCTTCAAATTCTGGACTGACCTCCCATCCGTCATTGACTTTCAGACTGAGTCTGCCCTGTGTATCATCCAAAAAAGCTTTGACATCAATTTTGACTGTTTTTGGATTTTCATCTCCAAAAACCATTACTTTTTCATCTGTTTTTAATGAGATACGGGGAACGATTGCAAACGGTTTGTAAACTTCACCTTTGGTCGGATCTTTAAACTTATACAGCAGCGGACGGTCAATGGTCATTTCTTTCCCTTCAATTTTCAGATGAAATGAAGCCTCAAACGGATTTGGATTTTCAGCCAGACCGATCAGCTTCGGATCATCGACCCGATACATGCCCACACTTCCTTTTTCATCCAGCCAATAAGGCGAAGTCGGCTTCTGATCTTTTGGAATTTGAACATTTTGAGTCAGTTTCAGACTTTTTCCTTTTTCAAGTTTCCGATTAACTGTCAGAAGTTTTCCGCAGATATCGACTGAACTCAGAAAAACATCTCGATTGCTTCGATTGAGCACTTCGATTTCCAGTTTCAAATCTTCACCTGCAACAGCTGTCTGAGAAGGTGTGATTACTTCGAGCACCAGACCGGTTGCAGCTGCTACAATCTTTTTGATTTCATTCGATTTGATTGGTTTCCAATGATTTTCATCCAGATTCTGAATCATTTCATAAGCCATCATCAGATCGGGCACAGAGGCGGCAGGATTTCTGAAATCATATTCATTTTCAACCTTAGAAAGCAGTTCACCGATCGGTTTCCCATTTTTCACACGGGTCCAACCGGTATTGATTCCTTCAAAAATATCGGCTTTTGGCATTCCGCCTTTCAGCGGTTCCAGATATTCGACTGTTCCGCCCAAATCAGGAATCGAACCAAAACCCTGTGAACTGTGCTGGCTTCGGCTGCTTGCTGCAATCTCAGAATTGCTCACACCCAGCGACGGAAAGTATTTTCCGATTTCCATTTCAAAAAACCTGGTCCGATCAGCTTTTTTAAATGCCTCAATGCTGCCGTACATAAACCATGAATCATTAAAAAACAGTCTTTTGGGCTGCCAGACTTCAGTTCTTTTCAGCTGATCCGGAAACCGGTTTGGATCGCCCGCCAAATCAAAAGCTTCAACACTCAACATGGCCGACGCTGTATGATGGCCGTGTGTGGCGCCGGGTGTACGATGATCAAAACGGTCGATGATGATATCGGGCTGAAAATTTCTGATGATGTACACCAGATCGCTCAATACCTGATTTCTGTCCCAAAATTGAAAAGTCTCATCAGGGTTTTTTGAATAACCAAAATCATTTGCTCTGGTGAAAAACTGAACGCCTCCGTCAATGCTTCTCGCTTTGAGTAGTTCTCGTGTTCTGATTACGCCAAGCAGTTCCCTGAGTTCGGGGCCAATCAGATTCTGACCGCCGTCTCCTCGGGTCATCGATACATAACCGGTCCGTGCGTGAACCGAGTTTGAAAAATAAGATATCAGATTTGTGTTTTCGTCGTCCGGGTGGGCGGCTACATACAAAACCGAACCCAAAAAGTTTAGCTTTTGAATGGATTCATAAATTTCTGACGAATTCATTTCCATTTTATTTTGACCGTAATTAAAACTGAATAAGCTGATTAAAAGAATGAAAGAAAGCTGCTTCCGCATTGTTTTTTATTTTCAGCTTATAAAGTTAGGGATTTTGAAAAGAAAAAAGGATTTCAGCCGATTCAATTATTTTGAAGATTGGATTTCAAAGATGAGATGTTCGTATTTTCCGCCCATCAGATTTTTAAAACCGTTGTGACAAAAACCGATTTTTTGATATAATTTATTGGCGGAAGGATTTTCAACATCAACCAGCAATCCAACTTTTTCATAACCTTCAGCCTTTGCTTTTTCAATTATCGCTTCAATCAGTTTTCTTCCGATTCCTTTTCTCTGATGATCTGCCGAAACGCTGACCGTATCAATATACAATTCTCCTGCCTCGGTTTCGTCTTCGGGTGTTTTGGTATAATTGTATTTTTCTCTGATATGGTCCAGAAAAGGTTTTCTGAGATGATTCAGTTTTGAACCGTCATAAGCTGTGATTGAACCTGTAATTTCATTCGATTCAATTGCGACCAGACAATTTTCAAAACTGTATTGATTCGATTTTTGTGCAACAATCCATTTGAATAATTCCAAAGCTTCATTCAAATCATTTCTGCCGACAAACTGAAACGCCATATCCTCCATTGCCTGAACGGTCAATGAAGCAATTCTGCTGCTGTCTTCGGGTTTTGCTTTTCTAATTTTCATCTGATTAATCTGCAGTCAGCTGATGGAATGCATCTTCAAGACTTTTGTACTGTCCTTTGAAATTTTCAATCCGACTGTCAGAAATGATTTTTCCTTTGTTGAGCAGAATCACACGGCTGCACAATGCTTCGACTTCCTGCATAATGTGAGTGGAAAGAATCACAGTTTTGCTTTTTCCGATTTCTCTGATCAGATCTCTGATTTCCAAAATCTGATTTGGATCCAGGCCGTTGGTCGGTTCATCAAGAATCAGTATGTCGGGATTTGAAAGGATCGCCTGAGCCAGTCCTACTCTTTGTTTGTAACCTTTTGAAAGCTGACCGATTTTTTTGTGACTCTCGGGTGACAGGCCTACCTTTTCGATTACTTCCTCAATCCGCTTTTTACTTTCGTTTCTGATGTTAGAAACAAACTTCAGATATTCACTGACATACATTTCATAATACAGCGGATTGTTTTCGGCCAAAAAACCGATTCTCTTTTTGGTTTCAACCGGTTGATTGAGAACAGAAAACTCATCCACTTTGATTTCACCCTGGTCCGGAAGTATGGCGCCGGTCACACATTTCATCAGCGTAGATTTCCCAGCACCGTTTGGGCCGAGCAAACCGACAACTTCACCGTTCTGAATCGAAAACGAAACATTGTCCAGCGCTTTTTGAGCGCCGTATTTTTTGGTCAGTCCGCTGATGATGATTCCCATAATCTGAATTTATGCTGCAAAAATAGGAATTTTAAATACAAAGAATTGAAACTTTCACACAGCTGTCATGTCTTAATTTTTGGTGTTAATTCAAAATCAGTAATAAGAATTAACAAAGCTTTTAGAATGTTTAGAAAGATTTTAAAGGAAGTATTTTCTAATTTCGCCCAAGGTTTTAGTGTAAAATAATTTTGATGCACAAATTTGGGTTTTTGTATGTTTTCATGATTTTTCTGTTGTTTTCATCATTCGTTTCAGACCCCGGAATCAATGATGTTTACGAATTGAAAATCGAGGCGGGCGGCTGTCATTATCAGGTTCAGGTCAACGATCAGACCATATTGGACGGAAAATCTTATCAGACTGTCGAAAAGAAAATTAAAATCAACGACAAACTCAAAGACAACGGCGAACAGCTGATCAATGTCCATATGTACAGGATTTCGAGAGAGATGCCCCTAAAAACCACAAAAGGTTTTGTCAATCTGAGACTTCAGAAAACGGTGAAAGATTCGGTCATTCTGATCAAAGAAATCAAACTGCCGACTTTTGCATACGACAACGACGAAGACCAGCCGCAAAGCATCAGCGGATCGATTGAATTTAAAATCGAAAAGAAAGAATTGAAAACTGATGAGAAAGAAAAACCGGTCAAAAAAGATTCGATTCAGTCAAAATAATCAATAACCCTTCACATTTTTCAATATCACACTGTCCTTTTGCGGGGGTGAAAGTTTTGAATTGTAATTAGGCATAAAAGATTCCCATTCGCCATAACCCGAATTGGGCAGTACAATAAATCTTTTCCCAAATTCAGCAGAATGTTCATCGGTCAGCCGGTTTCTTTCGGCTTGTGGTTTGTGATAAAAAATTTCTGAAAAATCACTCAGATTGTCGCCCAACAGCAAAAAGATTTCATACTGATCCAGCACCTGTTTTCTTCTTTCCTCTTTGTTTGAAGTATCTTTCATCAGCAGTACATGATCATCATCCGCAAAAGGAAATCCAAGATTTTTCAGATTCTTGATCGTACCCGGCCGGTCGTTTTCATTTCGGTTGCTGATATAAAAAACCGCAATATTTTTTGAAGCCGCATAATTAAAAAATTCAACCGAACCCGGAAATGCAACCGCCTCACCTTTTGAGGTCCATTCGAGCCAGCTCTGCTGGTCAAACTCATTGCCTTTCAACGCCTGAGTGACGGCATAAGGCGAATTGTCCAAAAAAGTTTCGTCTATGTCTGTCACAATCGCAATAGGTCTGAAATGCTGCATACTCGATTTTTCATTTACAATTTCGGTTGCAATATTGTATGCCTGATAACACAAAGCTCTGAATTCGGCGGCGTTTTGCTGCCACAGCGCTGAATAAACTTTTCCGTTAAGCGAAATATCTTCGAGATGTCTTTGACCGTCATTTGCGGGCACAATGATTCCGGCACTGCTGTCGGCAATGGTTACAACTGTTTTGCAGGAAACCGAAATCATCAGGATTGAGAACCCGATGATCAATTGATTTGAAAATTTCATGTTTGTGTTTCTTTGAATTACAAATGTAATTTTAATTTGGAAATTCGATTTTTAAATCATAAAATTTGAAAATTAAAATCAAAAAATTTGGAGTACAAGGTTCTCACCGAAGATGATATTCAATTCTTTCAAAATACGATTAATCCTGAAAATGTACTAATTACAAATTTGGAAAAATACAGCCGTGACACTACCGAACACCTTGAATTCTTTCCTGATATCGTTCTGAAACCGGGCAGTGCCGGAGAGATTTCAAAAATAGTTGCATACTGCAATCAGAAACTGCTTCCGATCACACCGCGCGGTGCCGGAACAGGATTGGCAGGCGGTGCACTTGCTGTGAAAGGCGGTGTGATGATTTCGGTCGAAAGGCTCAACCGAATCATTGAAATCGATGAAAAGAACTTTCTGGTTACCGTTGAAGCGGGCGTTATCAATTATGAACTTCAAAAAGCTTTGGCCGAAAAAAATTTATTTTATCCGCCCGACCCGAGCAGTTGGCAGAGTTCTTTTATCGGCGGAAATGTTGCAACCAACGCAGGCGGTTCGAGAGCTGTCAAATACGGCGTGACCCGAAGTTATGTGCTGAATCTTGAAGTCGTGCTGCCAAACGGAGATCTGATCTGGACCGGCGCAAACACGATTAAATTCAGTACCGGATTGGATATGACCGAGCTTTTTGTGGGCAGTGAAGGCATCCTGGGAATCATTACAAAAGCAGTTTTAAAAGTCTTGACAAAACCGAAAAAAGAAATTTCGCTGCTGATTCCTTTTAGAAATATGTTTGAAGCCTGCGATGCGGTTTCAGCGATTTTTCATTCGGGAATCAAACCTTCGGCGCTTGAATTTATCGAAAAAAGAGCGATCAACTGTACCATTGATTATCTGAAAGAAGTCAGCATTCCGATCGAAGACGAAATCGAAGCGCATCTGCTGGTTTCGATTGATGAAAACATTGAAGAACAGCTTTCTGAATGTGTTGAAATTGCTTCGAAATTTGATATTGGTGAAATTCTTTTTGCTGAAACCGATGTTGAGAAAAACAGATTGTGGCAGGTCAGAAGAAAGATTGCAGAAGCGGCTCGCAATTTCGGTTATACCATCGAAGAAGATACTGTGGTGCCGAGAGCCAATCTCGCAAAACTGGTTGAATCTGCACACAAACTTGCGGACAGTAATGGTTTCAAATTGGTTTGTTACGGTCATGCCGGAGACGGAAATCTGCATATAAGAATCAATCATCCGATATACAAAAGTTCATACAATCAGCCCGAAATCAGGGGGATTCTGAAACAACTCTTTGAGATTGTGAAATCTTTGGACGGGACGGTTTCGGGCGAACACGGAATCGGTTTGGTTCAAAAGGATTTTTTGCCGATTGTGTTTTCCGAAGCCAATCTGAATCTTCAGAAAACCATCAAAAATGCAATCGACCCGAAAAACATAATGAATCCGGGAAAGATTATTGTTTAAATGATCCAATACAGAAGCTGTTCTGGGGTTTGAAGCCTGTGAAGGATTTCTAAGTTAAAATCATCAGCAGTTCGTCAAAATCAACTAACTTTACCATCCAAATTTTCAAAACTGATAATGAGCTTTTTTTTCAATTTTAATGAAGATATTCCCAAAGAATTTTATTCTTCAGAGACCGGTCAGCCGCACAGCGAATGTTCGATTTGTGGAAATTCACTTGACCGCGGAATTTATTTTATCGAAAAAGCATACCTTCGGACACACGACAAAAGTGAATTTCAGATGACTTTTGAATATGCGATTTGTGAAGACTGCAAGAAGGATATGATGGTCAGCATTTCAAAAGAATCATTTCAAAACATTCAGAAATTTGCAATGGAAATGGGAGATGTTTTTGATTTGGGCGGGATTGATAATGACGAAATCAACAAGGATTATCTGATGAGCCACTGCATGGCAACCGGAAAATCAATCGACGAACTCGATGAATATCATCTGCTTGGGATTTTCTCAGGCGACAAAATGATGCAGTTCCCTATGCTGTACGGCGACAGTTTTATTGAGGAATATTCAGAACTGCTTTCTGAAGAAACAAAAGGATTTTTTGACGATTTGTTCAACGATATCACCATCATACCGCCGGCACTTGCAAAAATTTTGGATGACGAAAAACCAAAAAGACCGATGCTGATTTGATCAGGAATCGAGATCCTTATTATAAAACGCTCCCCGATTTTCTTTTTGGGCAATGCTTTGACGGATGATCAGCCTTGCCACCGAAGCCAAATTTCTCAATTCAGACAATTGGGGAGAGAGCAGATTCATTTTATAAATCTCTTTGACCGATTTATGGATTTCCTCTTCTTTTTCATTTGCCAGCGCAAGTCTTTCATTTGACCTGACGATGCTGACCAAATCGCTCATCATAATCTGCAATTGTTTTTTCAGATAATTGAGCAAAACCATTTCGAGCGGCACCTCCAGACCTTCATCATTCCATTCGGGTACGCTTTCAATTTTTTGGATGTCAAAATCATTCCGATGAAGCAGTTCGACTGTTCTGAGCGCCGCACGATGGCCAAAAACCATCGCCTCCAAAAGTGAATTTGAAGCAAGACGGTTGGCACCGTGCAAACCTGTATTACTGCATTCGCCGACTGCAAAGAGGTTTCTGATGCTGGTCTGACCGAAAAGATCCACATCGATTCCGCCGCAGAGATAATGTGATGCCGGCACAACCGGAATCAGATCTTTGAACATATCAAGACCTTCTTCTTTGCATTTTTCATAGATATTCGGAAAATGCTCCATAAATTTTTCTTTGTTCAAATGACGACAGTCCAGACAGACATAGTCATCACCGGTCAGTTTCATTTCATTGTCAATTGCACGTGCAACGATGTCACGGGATGCAAGTTCTTCACGATCGTCATATTTATGCATAAAAGTTTTCCCGTCTTTGGTCCTGAGTTTTGCACCAAATCCGCGTACCGCTTCTGAAATCAGAAAAAGCTGACCCGAACGGTTGCTGTACAAAGCGGTCGGATGAAATTGTATAAACTGCATATTTGAAATATGTGCTTTGGCGCGAAAAGCCAGTCCGATTCCATCACCGGTTGCAATCACCGGATTGGTGGTGTTTTTATATACATGACCACAGCCACCGGTAGCCATCAGGGTTACTTTAGATGTAAATCTTTTGACTTTTCCGGCTTCGAGATCCAGCACATAGGCGCCAAAACAGTTGATGTCTTCGGGATCAAATTCGGTTTTGGGAACATGGTGTTCTGTGATCAGATCGATCACATAATGATGCGAAAGCAGTTTGATGTTGGGTGTTTTTTCAATCACCGCAAGCAAAGCTCTTTCGATTTCATAACCGGTAATGTCCTTGTGATGAACCACCCGATTTTCGGTATGACCGCCTTCCCTGCCGAGATCATAAGTGCCGAGATCGTCCTTGTCGAACTGCGCACCCCAATTCACGATTTCCTTAAATCTTTGAGGTCCTTCTTTTACAACGATTTCGACTGTTTCAGGTTTGCAAAGTCCGTCGCCGGCACGAAGCGTGTCTTCTATATGTTTCTCAAAACTGTCATTTTCCAAATCGGTCACCACCGCTACGCCACCCTGGGCATATTTTGTATTTGATTCTTCCTCGTCTGCTTTGGTAACGATTGTGATTTTTGCTTCGGGAAATCTCTGCGCCACTTTGATGGCATAAGAAAGCCCCGAAATCCCTGAGCCAATGACCAGTACATCTGTTGTTTGCATCGTGTTGCAGAATAAAGCTGCAATATAGTTGTTTTTGAAAATTAATAGGAAATTTTGTACATCTGATGGAGAAAATACAATTAATTTTCATAAAAATGCTATATTAAGGTTCAATTCCTAAAATTAATAGGGGAACGGGAGGATTATTTCGCCCATGTCTTAATACATTATAGACTTCTCCTTCAAAATATGCAACTCCACTACTCATTTGCGATTGCATTTTCTTTGTTGGTAAAACTTCAATCCCAAGATTAATTACGCCACCAGAATAAAAAAGAAGATGTTTTACAAATAAGTCAAAGGCTACAAAGGCGTATTTCCCAAATTGAATTTCAACTGCAATTTGATCTTTAACAAAATCAGTTTGTTTGTAGGATGAAATTGGGTCTGAAATACCTTTTGATATTAAAAATTCTTTTTGTTTTTCATAAGGAAGGGTAATAAGTTCAGGTATTAATTTTTGTTCTGTTGTTATAAAATATTGATACCTTGTTTCGTGCCAGCCATACTTATTGAATTTTTCGTTAAAAGTTTTATTTAGTTCAATAGGGCTGTATAGCATTTTACCAGCCATTGTCTTCTCCTTACTTTCTTTGGTCATAAACCTTGATCCGTCAATGCTTTCAATTACTTCAATAATTTCTTTATAGAGTTTTTTGTGATGAACAATAAGGTATTCTTCTCCGTTTAGGTGTGAATATTTTTGTGTTACTTTCATTATTGTTTTTTTGAATCATTATCATCGACAAATTCAAGTTCTATCCATTCTTTCGGAATCTGAGCAATCTTTTCCTTACCTGTCGGTTTGTGGATAGGTTTGTTTATTGGTCTTATTTTTAATCTGCCTTCGATGAGACATTTAATTCTTTGATTTGCAATTTCACAATAATCTATCTCTTTTTCGATTCCCAATCCGTTACGTTTGTGTTTAATTGCACCGATTACTGTTGATCCAACACCTGAAAATGGATCAAGAACCCAACTACTTTCATTTGTTAAAGCTAAAACGCAACGCTCTACTAATTCAATTGGAAACTGGCAAGGATGTTCTGTTTTTTCAGGATGATTAGATTTAACATTAGGAATATCCCATAAGCCTCTGTCCCAGTCTTGTTCAATTATTTCCCAAATATCACTCGGATTTTTGCCAAGTGGATTTCCAGAAAGTTTTCCTTTATTTGGGCCTTTAAAATGTCTTTTTCCCGGGTACTTAGAAGGTACCCTTACATTATCCAGGTTGAAAATATAGTTGTCTGTTTTACTAAACCAAAGTATAGTTTCATATCTCCCACTAAAACGATTCTTAGCATGAAGACCATGTCCGAAATGCCAAACTATACGATTTCGAAGTTTTAGTCCATACTTTTTAAATATTTGATAATAAAATATGTCGAGCGGAAAAATCTCTCCTTTGTCAACATAATTTCCAACTTGCCAACAAAGGTTACCATTTTCGGAGAGGGTTCTTACGAGCTCAGTTATTATTTCTTCTTGTGTTTCAAGGTATTTTTCAATACTTGTTTTTGTTTCGTATGATTTACCAATATTATATGGAGGTGAAGTTAAAATAAGGTCAAACTTTCCATCTTCAATTTTCTTTAGAATGGTTAAACAATCACCATTTTTAATTGAATAATCAATATCTTGTTTAATGTAATCAAATAGAGGTTCTCTAGCTTCCATTTACTTTGGTTGAGTTATTTAATAAATTCATCATTGCCTTTTAAATTCCATAGGCGTCTCTTCAATTTAAATTTCTAATTCATTTTCTCCCCTTCTACTATAATGAAAATAGATAAAACTTAGTTAGGTTAGCATCTAGAAAAAGAAACCTAATTTTATTAAAAGTATTACTAATTTCCAATCGCAGCTTTGATTTTTTCTTCCAATTCTTCAGCCAGTTCGGGATTGTCTTTGAGCAAATCTTTTACCGCATCACGACCCTGACCGAGTTTGGTATCGCCGTAACTGTACCAGGAGCCGCTTTTCTGTACGATTCCTTTTTCAACGCCGATATCGAGTATCTCGCCTACTTTTGAAATTCCTTCGCCAAACATAATGTCGAACTCTGCCATTCTGAAAGGCGGTGCCACCTTGTTTTTCACCACTTTCACTCTGACATGATTCCCTGTAGCTTCATCACCTGTTTTGATTTGTGAAACACGACGGATATCCAGTCGGACCGAAGAATAAAATTTTAGTGCATTACCGCCGGTGGTGGTTTCCGGGTTTCCGAACATGATACCGATTTTCTCTCTCAATTGGTTGATAAAGATTGCAGTACATTTGGTTTTGCTGATGGTTGCAGTCAGTTTTCTCAACGCCTGAGACATCAGTCTTGCCTGCAATCCCATTTTCGAATCACCCATTTCACCTTCGATTTCGGCCTTTGGCGTCAATGCTGCCACCGAGTCGATCACGATGATGTCAATCGCACCCGAACGGATCAGATTGTCAGCAATTTCAAGTGCCTGTTCACCATTGTCGGGCTGAGAAATGATCAGATTTTCAACGTCAATACCCAATTTCTCTGCATAAAATCTGTCGAAAGCATGTTCCGCATCTATAAATGCTGCAATTCCGCCTGCTTTTTGAGCTTCTGCAATCGCATGCAGTGTCAGCGTGGTTTTTCCTGATGATTCGGGTCCGTATATTTCAATCACACGACCGCGCGGATAACCGCCGATGCCCAATGCGATATCCAGACCGAGAGATCCCGACGGAATCACACCGATACCTTCATCCACCGCATGATCACCCATTCTCATCACGGTTCCTTTTCCATAGGTCTTGTCCATCTTGTCCAAAACCAGTTGCAGTGCTTTCTTTTTATTGTCCAAATCACTCATTTTTGTCGTTTTTATGATTAAAAATCCTGTTTTTAAAGTTATTTTTCAAAATTAGTGCTTAATGATGACAAAATACGTCGTTGAACATAAATTTATTCACAAAATTGACTTTTCAAGACCAAGCCGGTATTTCAATCGATTTTTAATTTGTTATATTAAAAGAAAGTTCGATATTTTACTTTTCAATCAAAATTTGAATTCTACCTATTCATAATTATAGAAATCGGCAAAAAAACTACAATTCCAGAATCTGTTTGGCGTGTTCTTTTGTTTTGACTTTTTCAATTACATTTTCGATCACACCCTTTTCATTGATTATAAAGGTCGTTCGAAGAATCCCTTCATATTCCCTACCCATAAATTTCTTTGGCCCCCAGACGCCAAAAGCATTGATGATTTTTTTGTCTTCATCAGCAATCAGCGGAAAAGGAAGTTCATATTTGACCGCAAAATTCTTTTGTCGCTGAACCGAATCTGCACTCACTCCGATGATCTGATACCCTTTTGCTTTCAGCTCATTTTCATTGTCACGCAAATCACAGGCTTCGGCAGTACAGCCCGGTGTGCTTGCTTTCGGATAAAAATAAACCACATATTTTTTTCCTTTGTAATCTTTTGATCGGATGATATTTCCATCCTGATCGACACCTTCAAATTCAGGTGCTTTGTCGCCTTGTTTGAGCATTTCTTAAAATTGATTTAATTACTAAATATAGCTTAAATTTAAGGACTTTTTTAGAACAAACTAACGTATGAGCTTTTTTAATTTCTGTCCGAACTGTGCATCCAAAAATTTCATTTTTGAAAACAACCGTCGGTTTGAATGCTTTGACTGCGGGATGGTTTACTTTCAAAATGTGGCGGCAGCGGTGGCGGTGATCATCGAACAGGACGAAAAAATCATGTTTACGGTCAGAAATCGGGAGCCCAAATTAGGAATGCTCGATTTGCCCGGTGGTTTTACAGATCCGGACGAATCCGCTGAACAAACCTGTGCGCGCGAACTGAAAGAAGAATTGGGCATTGATTTTCAAACTTCGGATTTCACCTATTTCAAATCCTTGCCGAACGATTATAACTACAAAGGAATTCCCTACAAAACCGAAGATTTGGTTTTTACCGCAAAATTCCCTGAAAATGTGGAAATGAAATTGGAAGAAAGTGAAATTTTGGAAGTCAGGTGGGTTAAAAAAAGTGAAATCAATTTGGAAGAAATTGGGTTTAAGTCTTTGCGGAAGGCAGTGGAAAGTTACTTGAGGTTTGAAGTTAATTGAGTGTAGAAATAATATTTACAAATACTTAAAAAAAATTTAAATGAATAAACTATTTACACTTCGCTCCTTAACCATTTTTTCATTTGTGATTTTTCTTCTGCCGTTTATGAGGACTTGTTCTGATGAAAGCATTAGATTCTCAGTAAAGGAACAAGTAGAAATAAATGAATCGACACCTTACGAGAATAATGATTTTATTAAAAATGAAAATGCACAAAAACTAATTTCGGATAAGAAAGAAATTTACACATTTAACTTTTATACATTGGCAGTCGTGGTTTTTGATGGATTTAGTTGGAATGATGCTTCATCTGTAAACGACTTCTATGCATTTCTTGGATTTACAATTATTTTATTTCTCTCAATTTTCATTCTGTTTTTTGCATTCAAAAATAATTTCAAAATCATCAGTTTAATAAGTTCCGCTAATCTCTTGATTTTATTTATTTCAACTTTGATTCTATGGCTGAATAAAACAATTGAAAGCTTCAGTCAATTCAAAATCGGTTATTTTTTATTCGTTTTAAACACATTTCTCATTGTATATCTTTCACGAAAACTTCAAAATGAGAAAGACGATTTAAAAATTTAAATTAATTTTCAGTAACTTCAAGCCATGAAAAATTTAGTTTTTATCTTAATTGGATTTTTGTTGTCTTCCTGCGCAACCCAAACCGTGTCAGTTGATTATGACAGAACGCAGGATTTTTCAAAAATCGGTAATTACAAAATTGAGATGGCTGAAAATTCGATGAGCGAACTCGACATCAGCCGGATTCAAACCGCGATTCAAAATGAATTATCCGGAAAATCAATTCAACTGAACTCAAATTCGGAAAATAAAATCATCATCAAACCCGAAGAATATATGAGCGAATCTCAAAATTCGAGTGTCGGCATTGGCGTTGGCGGAGGCAGCGGAAATTTCGGAACTTCAATAGGTGTTGGAATTCCGATTACAAAGAAAAAACTGAATCAGAAATATCTGGTTTCACTCTACAATCAGAATGGAAATCTGGTTTGGGACGGAAAACTCGAAATTCAGATGCCTGCCGACGGAAGCAGTAATATGCTTGAATCTGCAGTTGAAAAAGGAGTTCGGAAACTTTTTAAAAATTATCCGCCAAAGAAAAAATAACCAATCATTTTGAGATAATTTCAACCGGATCGGAAACATAGGTCGTTCCGATTTTTATATAATGGATACCAAAAGCAGCTTTGAAATTTCCGACTTCAGAAATATTTTCAAATCCGACTTCCATTTCTTTTTCTTCGCCCGGCTTCAGCCTAAGCTTTTCAATTTTGATTTCGGTCGAATAAACCACATCATACTGTTTGCGGCTGTAATAACTGATGTTCAGTCTCAGCTCTGAATCACCACCGATGATCAGCGGATGCCGATGGCCGTTTGACAGGTTTATTTTCAGACGGATACTGTCACCAGCAGCCGATTCAAATTGATTTTCAGCTTGAATCTTCAATTTGTAAAAAGTGATATAATCCGGAATTTCTTTGATATAATATTCTTTGTCTTTGTATGCTTTGATTGAATCTTCTGAACGAATCCAGGGCGAAATATAATTCACGGTTTGACCATAAAATTCATCTTCCCAATCCCAAAGCGTAAATTGATTTTCACGATTGCCCAAAGTTCGGTGGACACTCGCTTTTTTGTCCGGATTGTAAAAAAGAAAAACTGAAGCTTCCTGGTATTTTTCAAAAAGCGCATGGTCGATATTTCTGCTTTTCAGTTCGTCTGCAAAATTAAGATTGATTGAAAACGGCGAAGTTGACGGTAAAATCAGGCCGATGCGAACAATCAGAATCAGAAAGATTCCGGCAAATCCAAGTTTGAACAGCCAATTGCTGAATTCATTTTCTGAATAATATTCATAACAGATGATCATCATTGCAACAAAGGTGATCAGCAGCCATTGGGGTTGTACATTTTCTTTGTAAAGCGTAAAAAGGAAAAAAATTCCGGTCAGCACCACCAGCCATTTGAGGCTTTTCCCAAAATCATCTTTCGGTTTGAAACCAAAAAGAGATTTGATCGAAAACCATGAAATCAAAGGCGACATGCCCAAAAAGAAAACCAACGGATAATTCAGCAGCCGCTCCGGTTTAAACTGTTTGTCACCGCTTCTATCCTGAAAATGATAATGAACCGGAACAAAATCATGATTGTAAATCCAGATCAGATGAGGCAGATATAAAATCAGACTGATCAGAACCACCAGAAAAAATTTCGGATTCCTGATCAGCCGTCCGATGATCGGAAGCATCGTAAACAGGATCAAAAGCAGACCGTGGTATTTGCTGTACATCAGTCCGGCCATTGAAACAGCCAAAAAAATTAAATTGAATACCGAATCTTTTTGAAGAAATTTTTTGAATGCAAACAGATAAAGCAGACTAAAAAATAAAAGTGGTGAATCGGGTGTACTGATAAATCCGAAAATCTGAAAAACAACAGTGGAGCCAGATAAAATCACAAACAGCCAAAATTGTCTGATGGTCTTCGGTTTCAGGATTTTCCAGAGAAGAATCAAAGCAAAACCATTCATCAGTACAGCGACAAAGCGGATTCCGATTGTTCCGCCAAAAATGCTGTAACCCAACGCATCCCACAATGCGGTCATTGGCGGATGATCAAAATATCCCCAATCCAAATGCTGTGACCAGACCCAATAATAGGCTTCATCCACACTGATCGGCGTCAGCACAGACTGAATCAGATTGACCAGAACAAAAATTCCGGTCAGCAGATACAATTTACTATTCAGCTTCAATTCTTTCAATCCGTTGACAAAACTATAAAAAACATTGGTTCGGTGTCCGCTTTGGAAAACTATGACGAATATAGTTTAAAATGTGGTTCTGAATTCTTACTTTTGCATACCAAAATTTTTAGCAAATGAATCTTCACGAATATCAGGGAAAAGAAATCTTAAGCAGATACGGAGTAAAAGTTCAGAGAGGAATTGTGGCATCAACTCCTGACGAAGCGGTTGAAGCAGCAAAAAAACTGACTGAAGAAACCGGAACCGGATGGCATGTGGTAAAAGCACAGGTACACGCCGGCGGACGCGGAAAAGGAGGCGGTGTAAAACTGGCGAAAAGTCTTGATGAGGTCAGAGAAAAAGCTTCTGAAATCATCGGAATGCGACTGATTACTCCTCAGACCGGAGCTGCCGGAAAAATTGTTCATCAGGTGATGATCGCTGAGGATGTTTATTATCCGGGTGAATCTGAAACTTCAGAATTTTATGTTTCCGTGCTGATGAATCGTGCGAGAGGAAGAGATATGATCATGTATTCGACCGAAGGCGGTATGGACATCGAATCGGTTGCAGAACATACACCCGAAAAAATATTTACAGAAGAAATCGATCCGATGGTTGGTCTTCAGGGATTTCAGGCGAGAAAAATCGCTTTCAATCTGGGACTGAGCGGAGCTGCTTTCAAGGATTTTGTAAAATTCATCAGTTCGCTTTACAAAGCATTTGAAGGTGTTGACGCTTCACTGTTTGAAATCAATCCTGTTTTGAAAACTTCTGACAATCAGATTTTGGCAGTGGATGCAAAAGTAACCATCGACAACAATTCACTGTTCCGTCATCCGGATATTGCAGAAATGAGAGACATCAGAGAAGAAGATCCGACAGAAGTTGAAGCAGGCGAAGCTGGTCTGAACTTTGTAAAACTCGATGGAAATGTAGGCTGTATGGTGAACGGAGCCGGTCTGGCTATGGCGACCATGGACATCATCAAACTTTCGGGCGGAAATCCGGCAAACTTCCTTGACGTGGGCGGTACTGCAGATGCGGAAAGAGTTGAAAAAGCTTTCAGAATCATTTTGAGAGACGAAAACGTTGAAGCGATCCTGGTCAATATCTTTGGCGGAATCGTGAGATGTGACCGTGTGGCTCAGGGAATTCTGGATGCCTACAAAAATATGGGCGATGCCATCAAAGTTCCGATTATCGTGAGACTTCAGGGAACCAATGCAGAGATTGCAAAGAAAATGATCGACGATTCAGGTTTGAAAGTGCTTTCTGCCATTACACTGGAGGAAGCTGCAGACAAAGTGAAAGAAGTGGTTTCATAAATTGAAAATCAAAAATTGACAGACAAAGGAATCCGGAAGGGTTCCTTTTTTTGTGCTTTTAACTGAAAATAAATTGAATCATTTTTAACTTTGTATATAACCCTTCAAGGGTTTGAAACCCTTGAAGGGTTTAAAAAAACGGAAAGAACAAACTATTTATTTACTTTTGCAAGATGCCGAAATTAATTACTGTCAAACGCAAAGATCTCGATCTCAAAAAATATTCAAATGCAATTCAAACTGCTTTGAATTATCGGATTTATGCGGAATACTGGTATTTGGATGCACAAACCGATGAGAAATGGGAATGCCTGATTTATGACGATTATGAGGTGGTGATGCCAATTCCGCTGCAATATAAATTGGGATTTAAATTCGTATTGCAACCATTTTACAGTCAGCAGTTGGGTGTATTTTACAAACAGGAAATTTCAAAAGAATTATTCAAAGATTTTGAAAACCGGCTTCACAAATACAGAGTCAGAGCATACAGTTTTAACGAAGAAAACACCGAAAGGTTTCAGCCAAAAGGAGAAAAAAAAGTAAATCAGATTTTAAATCTGAACAGACCATACGAATTGATTCAAAACCAATTTTCCAAAGACCGGATAAAAGACATCAGGAGGAATTCAAAATTGAATCTGATTTTAAAAGAGGAATTTGATTTCGACTTGTTTTTTGAATTGAGGAAAGAAGCTTACTCAGAATTAGAAAGTATGCTTGATGTAAATTTGACAAAGAAATTTATAAAATCAATAATTGACAGCAAAAAATACAAAGCGTTTATGCTCTGCAATTCAAATCAGGAAGTGTTGTCGATGATTCTTTTTGGCGCTTCCAAATCAAGATTGATACAACTTTTCTCGGTTCGCAACAAATCAATTGAACCAAAAGGAGCTTTTCCTTTTTTGCTGAATCAGGTCATTGAAAAATTTGCTGAAAGTGAATTAATTTTGGATTTTGAAGGATCAATGGTTCCGGGAATAGCCAGGAGGAATGAAAGTTTTGGGGCAGAAATAAGATATTACACAAATTATAGAAATATAATGATTTAATTCTCCTAAAACTTTTCTCTCTTTCTTTTTTAATTAAGGTAGTTAAATCCCTTATAAGACTAAATATACTTTATTCTTAAAAATTAAATGAACGAATAAAAAAACGCAATTATTCTTCAATCTTTAATACTTTATTTAATTTTTTTTTAAATTTCTTTCGACAATAAGATAATTATCAGTAAATTAGACACTGCAAACGAACTAATTTTAATTCTAGTCAATTACAATGATTTAATTAATTCATTCTCAATTAATATTTGTAAAAGACTTGTAAACTCAAATTTTATCTTTCTAACTTTAAATTTAATTAAAATGAAAACATTATTCTTTCTGCTTCTTGCAAACTTATCAATTTTGGCTTTAGGTCAAGAGTACTTTCAAACAACAACTAATTCTGCCTATTTAAACAAGGTTATTAGAAACAATGGCAGAATTATTTTAGGATCTGATATAGAAAACACAACAAAATTTCAGATTTATCAAAACGACAATAATATTGTTGGCAGTTTATTAGGAAACAATTCAGGTCGTTTGAGATTTAACATTGTTTCTGCAAATGGGCAAGTTAGTCCTTGGACAAAGGTTGGTGATGCGATCATAATAAATTACAACGGTAGTAAAAATTTACACTTTCACATGCCAAATAACAATTCTGTGGATCCAAACTCCGATACCAGCACTCCTAATTCTCCAGGTATTACAAGGATTCGATTTTCAGATGTAGCCAATAAAAATATTTTATTACTTTTTAATACCGGAAAAGTTACAATGGGAACTGATCTCTATGATGATTCAGATTATCGATTGTTTGTAAAAGATGGTATAAAAACTGAAAAAGTTAAAGTAGAACTTGCGTCAGAAAACGGCTGGGCTGATTACGTGTTCGAGAATAATTATAATTTACTTTCGATTAAAGAATTAGAAAGTTTTATAACAGAAAATAAACACCTGCCCAATATTCCTTCAGCTAAACAAGTAATTGATGAGGGAGGGTTTGAGTTAAAGGAAATGAATATTAAGTTATTAGAAAAGGTTGAAGAACAATCTCTCTATATTATTCAATTGCACAATGATTTGGAAGAATTAAAATCTGAAATAAAAGAACTGAGAGATGAAATCAATGGCAATAAATAAAATTAAAAATTTGAAAATATTTTTAACTATTTTCTCTTTCATTCTATATGAATATTCTATATGTCAAAATATTTTTTCCTCAGAAGAATGTGTTTTTGAAACTCAGCTTGAAGAACAAAACATTGAATTTGGAATAAATGGGTTTGACTGTGGCAATACAAATATTTTGGGTGGTCCACTATCTCAAAACACAGAATATTATTTACCTTCCTATAATCAGAATAGCATTTATGTAAGATTAAATATTGTAATAATTCAAAGAGATGATGGGTCTGGAAACTTTAATCAAACCAATATAGAACATCAATATGTTTTACAAAATAATGTAATTAACAGAATGAATAATTTAATGGGTAATTTTACACAAAATTATGAAGAATACCCTGAATGTGGAAGAATAAAATTTTTTGATTCGAAAATCAGGTTTATACCCAAGTTCTTTTATATAAGAGATAGTTACTTATGGGATTATTCTGATAAAGTAGTATTTCCAAACTATTCTAATTTTTACTTAAATGATTTGGATGATTACATTAATGATTTAACAAAAAATGAAAGAGGAATTAACGTCTATTTAGCCCTTCATGGCCCTGCTTATATTGATTGGGTTGATAACGGAAATTGCCAAGGCTTCATAGATGTAGTAAATGGTGATGCCCCTAAACCGTATTTGTGGGGCAATTCAGCTAGTCAGCTTCCGACCGCAGGAGATTTAGAAAGATCTTCCAGAATTGTTATGTTAAACCTATATACTGATTATATGGTTAAAAAAAATTGTGTTGCAGATAATCCTGAATTCGGATCGCCTTCATGGGAACAGGTTAGAAATGGATGGTTACTTGCTAATCATGGAAACTTTTTACATGAAATAGGTCATAGCCTAAATTTAGATCATAATTCTTGCCAAGGGCATTTTAATTATGGAGATAATATAATGAATCAACACAATCTAGGCAGAACGCATTTTAATAGCACTCAATTAGGATTAATGTTTAAGGCATTGTCTCTATCAAATGTCCGCCAATTTGTGACAGAAGAGTCATTTAATAATACTTGTTTGACAATATCTAATGAACAAAAGTTCGACATAAACACTAGGATTTACTCCAACATCATTATAAGGAATGGTGGAACCCTAAGGCTAACTTGCAAATTAATAATGCCCCCAAATTCATATATTATTGTGGAAGATGGAGGTGAACTGATAATAGAAGGGGGTGAAATTCTTTCAGCAAATGGATTAGAATGGAATGGTATACGAAATGAAATTACCGGTAGCACTCTAATTGACATCGGGACTGAATTTATCGCTTCTGAAGAATACGATTATTTTGTAAGTTATTCTGATGATTATTCAATGGGTTGTCCTATAAGTCAACCACTCTACTTTAACGAAAATAATTTTAATTCCGAATCATTTACTGATAATAAATCAGCAGGGAAAGAAGATAATAATCCATTAGATTTTTTTCCAAATCCAGCAACTAAAGAAATTAATATCAGAGTAAATGATAAGTCTTGGTTGAATAGTTCAATTATTATTCTTGATAATGATAAAAAAATAGTCTTGAGTTCCGACATAGATAATGATTTAAAATTATTAAATATTAATCATCTTTCAAAAGGGCTCTATTTCGTAATTGTTAAAAATAAAAACGGAAAAGAAAAGAAAGTTAAAATCATCAAAAAATAGCAAATCTTTTTCACCGTTGTTTTATCAGAATAAATAATAAGAGTTTGGTCGACTAATCAAGCTCTTATTATTTTCTTTGCCAGAAATATAATTCCTCTTTGCGGATTGTACAACCGAAATCGCTCAACCTGGGCTTTGTCCAACCGATCTGTATAATCAAATGCTTCAACCTCAAATCCGGCTGCTTCGATTCTCTCTTTAAAGTCATTGCCATGCAACCGCAGCAAATCGCTTTCTCCATAATTCATGAGTCTTTCTTCAGGTGTGTCAATGTCCGGATTTTCAAAAGTCGGTTGATCTTTTTGATTCAAAAGTGTGAGAATGATTGCAATACCGCCCGGTTTGAGAACTCTGTACATTTCTGTCATTGCCCTGGCTTCGTTGGGTACATGCCCAAGAACATGAGAACAAATAACAAAATCAAAACAGTTGTCTTCAAACTGAATATTTGTAATATCAATCAATAAATCAGCAAAATTCGGATTGATATCTCCATTTTTATAATCATTGGGATTTTTCAATTGTTTGAATATTTTTTTCAATCCTTCTTCGGGGGCAAAATGCAAAACCTTTACACCGGAATCAAACACATTGGTTTCATTTTTAAGATAAAAAAGCAACATTCTGGTTCGTTCAAGCGAACCGCAGTTGGGACACCATGCATTTTCTCTGCGCTCACTGTTTCCAAAAGGCAAAAACGATTTGTAAGTCTTTCCGCAGCAATTGCATTCAACATTATTTCCTTTTAAAAAAAGGCCTTTCAATTTGATTTGCTGTCTTTTAATCTGAATTCGGGTGCTTTCATTGAAAAGAAAATGATATGTTTTTTTTAGAAATGATTTCATTTTTGCTTTATTGACGAATGTTTTGCAAAGTATAAAAATTATAATTTACTTTACTTAATAATTGACACATAAGTTGCAGGTCAGAGACATTAATTTATCAATAAATCACAGTTGAACAAATTGTTGAAGTTATTCATTACAAAAATACTCGGGAATAAAGTAATCTTTCCTTTTTACCATTTGGTTTCCGATCAGGAATGTCCGCATATTCGTCATTTGTATCCGGTCAAGCGCATTTCGACCTTTGAAAATGAACTTGATTTTTTTCAAAGAAATTTTCAACCCATAGCTTGGGATGAAATTCTGAAGCATGTATTCAATAATACCCAACCCGAAAAACCATCATTTTTTTTGAGTTTTGACGATGGGCTTAGTGAATGTTCCTCAATTATTGCACCCATACTTAAACAAAGAAATCTTGAAGCTGCGTTTTTTGTCAATACTGACTTTGTTGACAATCAGGCATTGTTTTTCAGGTATAAAGTCAGTTTGCTGATAGACAAAACAGAAAAATCAAAATTCAATGCTCATTATTCCAAAAACGAATTACTCAAACTGAGGTATTGCGATACAGAAAAAATTAATCTGATAGCTGAACGGCTCGAAGTTGATTTCAATGATTTTTTGAAATCGCAGCAACCCTATATGACCTGGTCAGAAATAAAAAATTTAAGAAATGAAGGCTTTGTGATCGGATCCCATTCTTCAGATCATCCTCTGTATTCAGATATTTCCTTGCAGCAACAAATTCATCAGACAAAAACCAGTATGGATAAACTGGCAGAAAATCTGGATTTGAAACAGCGTATTTTTTCGTTTCCTTTTACTGATGACGGTGTCGGGAATTCTTTTTTTGACTTTGTATTCGACACCAATTTGATCGATTTGAGTTTCGGCACTGCAGGCATAAAGGACGATGTTTATTCGAGAAATATTCAAAGACTGCCAATGGATCTCTACTCAGGCAGACCGGAATATTTTGTCTTAAAAAATATTTTATTTTACAGATTCAAACGAATTCTGAAGAAAAATAAAGTTGCCCATCCCTCAGTATAACTAAATAAAAGATTTGAACTTTTCGGGAATTTTTCAGAAAACAGGCTGTAAATCTTTTTCTTTTTGGAATCAGGTTAAGAAATATATACCAAATCCAATGTCGTATAAAATGTTGAAATCCTGATTTTTTAAAGTTTTTCGCTAAATTAGACACTCCAAAACAGGTCTTATGAAACAGAAATTCATCTTTTCTTTACTGATTTGTTCGATATTGCTGACCGCACAGGATCAAAGACAGAAAACTCAGCCCGAACATTATTCGTATCCGCTCGAAAATTATTATCAGCCGCTTCATGTGCGTGTAAACATCGTTTTGCTTGAAAGAGCTGACGGCAGCGGGAATTTCAATCTGAAAAACAAAGAAGAAAGAGATCTGCTCAATGATTATCTCGACAACATCAACAAATCATTCACCACGCTTGTAAAACCACCGGTCGGCGATATGTCGAAATGCGGCAATGTGACCGAATTTTTGCCCGACACAAAAATCCGTCTTGATTTCAATATCATGGAAGTCAGAAATTCATATTACTGGAATTATCTCAACAGCGGTTCGATTCCCGAGAAAAAACAGTTTGCCGGCTTCTCGCCTACCCAGGGCTGGTACATCAAACCGCTTGATGATTCGATTTCGGCGCTGAAAATACCAAGAGCGATCAATGCCTATTTCACCACCAATGGCGACCGTTTTGACGATTTGTACAAAAAGAAAGGTGAAGGTTATGATCTGGCGGGAAACAATGCGGGTGAATTTCCGGATCAGGTCAAACTTAGCCGTTCGTCTCAGGTCCATATTCCAAATGTTTATCTGAGCTATCTGATGCAGCGGTATCAGTCGCCAAAAAATTACAATACCACCTGGGAAAAGACCAAAGGCTGGTGGCTGGGCGGTGGCGGTGCGGCTCACGAATTTGGTCATGATTTCGGGCTTTCTCATTCGAGCGAATATTACAGGGCAAACGAATGCACCTATTCGCTGATGTCGCAAAAACACACGCATCAGAGAAACTGGCTTCCGCCCAATGAAATCAGAAGAATGCACTGGAATCTGACCCGAACCAATCTGATGCAGTTTGTTACACCCGAATCGGCTTACGGCGCGGTTTGGAAACTCGATCAGGATACAGAATGGAAAAAACCGAGAAGATTTTATCACAATTTTGAACTTGCACCCGGCGTCACACTGACGATTCACAACAAGGTGATTCTGCCGCCTCAGTCTTATGTGAAATTGAACAAAAATTCAAAAATCATTTTTAAGGAAAACGGCGAACTGGTGGATGCTTACGGAAAACCTTACAAGAATTTTGAAAAACACAGAACTGCAAAGATTATTCATGAATAATCCTGTTTTCAATTATTAAGATTCAAAAAACGATTTGAATTTTTCGGGAATTTTTCGGTTGAATTCTTTTGGATCAAATTTTCCGGCATAAGCTTCTTTTTCTTTGATCACTTTGCACGGATTGCCGACTGCAATTGAGTTGGACGGAATATCTCCGGTCACCACCGAACCGGCGCCGATCACCACATTGTCACCGATCTGAACACCCGGCAGCACCACAGAATTGGCGTAAATAAACACATGATTTCCGATTCGGATTGGCGGCGCATCATCGTGTTTCCAATGATCGTCGTTGTTGTGATTGGACGAGACAATCTTGCAGCCCGGACTGATGCCCACATTGCTGCCCATGATGATTCCGTTCATCGCCTGTATGTAAACCCCAATGTTGTCACCCGGATCACAGATGATTCCTTTCTGAATTCTTTCTGCTCCTCTGACCTTTGATGTAAAATGAACCGGCCAGGGAGCACTTCGGTTGATGCCCAATATCTTTTGCGGAATCACAAACTGGAAAAACATTTTGTTGTATTTGGTGTAACCGTATTTGGGTCTGTAATACTGAGGATAGGCCCAATTGATGATCCAGCCGAAAAGGAAGTAATCCAGTTTTTCTTTGAATGATATTTTATTTTCTTTTTGCATTCTTTTTCAATTCGGTTAAAACCATTGCAAGCAGCGCCAGATAACCGGCACCCGACAGAAATGAGAAAACCCAGATACAATACAGGAAATCTCCTTTCAGCACACCCAAATATAAAGCGACAAAATTAACAAGCAGCAAATAAATATTAAAAATCAGCGAATAATGATTTTTGTTGATCACCATCACAACAGGTGCAATCGGATTCATCGCGCTTCTCGCCATGATCCAAAACGACAGTGCAAGTATATATGAACCCAGTCCTGTCCACTTTTCATCCAGAAATATTCCGAGCAGCCAAACGCCAATCGTATTGAGTAAAATTACAAAAACCAACATGATCAATACATTCGGATAAATCACTTTGAGTGTCAGATCGTACAATCTCTTTTTATCGGAATAATTTACGCTGACCGCTTTTTGAAAATAAACCCTTGAAACCGAACCTGCGAGCAGCATCAGCGGAACAGACAAAATTTTAAATGCCATCGAATAAATCCCGACATCGGTCTGACTGAAATAAATCAAAACCAATATCGGCATGATGTTGTTCGCCACCACATTGATCGCGTCCGACGGATAAGAATACTGAACAATCCGTTTGTTTTCCCTCACACTTTGTTTGAAAAGCGGTATGTCGATTTTTCTCAATCTTCCTTTTGAAACCCTTACATTGTATATAAACGAAGCGGTCAAACCGATCAACCAGCCGTAGATCAGACCGGTTTCCTTCCAGCCCATAAAATAAAAAACTGCCTGAAAAGCAACCGCAAACAGAGATGAAATCACAAGTGAAGTTGAAATTTGCTGAAAGAGTCTGTATTTTGTAAACAGATTGTTTTGGGTCAAATTCCAAACGCTCAGCACGCCGCCGATTCCGGTCAGCACCAATATTGAATACGGCAGTCTGAATGACATGATTCCAAAACCTTTCAACAGCAGCATCACCGTCATAATCAGTAGGGTCAGCACAAATGAAATCACCAGTATTCCGCTGAAAAGATTTCGGATTTCTTTGCTGCCGCGCTGCATGATCATCACATTGTCAAGTCGCAAACCGGTCAGCACAGGAAGAATATAGATATAACTGAGAAACACATTGTAAACTCCGTAATTGTCGGGACCGTAAAAATTGGCAAGAAACAAACCGCCGATGGTCGCAATGATTTTTGAAATGGTGTTTCCGGCCAACAAAGAAAGTACTCCTTTGAAGTTTTTGGTCTTGAATTGCTTCGAATTGATATGAAATCGTTTCAAATCCATGGAAATCCATACAAAACTAAACTATTCACAAATATTTGGTGTCAGAAGTTGGAATTTAAAACTCAAATTTCGCAAAAACATTGTCCGCTAATTCATCCGACACTCAAAAATCAGTTGATTTCATTGCGATTTGCACTAACTTTGCCGACTTATGAAAAATATAAAACACATCTTTTTTGATCTGGACAATACACTTTGGGATTACAGAAGAAATGCAGAAATCGCGGTCAGAAAAGTTTATCGGGAATTTGGAATTGAAAAAGAATACGGTTACGGTTTTGATGAATTTTATGATCATTACTACAAAGTGAACGAATCGCTTTGGGAAAAATACCGAAATGCTGAAATCACACGACCCGAACTTCAGTCGAGAAGATTTCCGGAATCATTCAAAAGTCTCGGCATTCAAAATCCGGATTTTGCGGTCGAATTTGAACTTCGGTTTATGGCGGAAGTTTCTGACGGCAAACATCTGGTTCCAAATGCAATCGAAATCCTTGAATATCTGAAGGGAAAATATCACATCCACATCATCACCAACGGTTTTCCAAAAACGACCGATTATAAAATCAACAATTCAATATTGAAAGATTTTGTAGAAACCGTGGTTACTGCCGAAAGTGCAGGTGCGCCAAAACCGAATCCAAAAGCTTTCAGTGCGGGATTGAAAGAATCGGGTGCGAAACTTTCGGAATCGGTTTATATCGGTGATGACTGGGAAGCGGACATTGTCGGTGCGACAGAATTTGGAATGAAAGCCATCTTTTTTAATCCGCTGGCAGAAAATCATCTTTGGATCGAAGGTGTGCCGGTTGTCGATCATTTAACTGAAATTAAGAATTATTTATAAAAACTGATTTTCAAAAATCCTAACTTTGCAAAAGTTTTGGAAACGAAGACCATTCACGATGTACTGAAAAAACACGAATCATCCGATTTCGTGCGAAAATCTATTGACCAGATTCAAAAAAACAGGCTTTCAAAAATCAATGCGAGAGGGCTTTCGGGTTCTTCAATTTCATTTTTGTCTGCTCAGATTCTTCAGCTTTCGGGTGATCCGGTGCTGGTACTGCTCGACGACAAAGAGGAAGCCGCCTATCTGGTGAACGAACTCGAAAATATGTTTTCAAAAGATGAAGTTCTTTTTCTGCCCGATTCTTATCGAAGACCTTATGAAATCGAGAAAACCGACAATGCAAATGTGGTGCTGAGAACCGAAGTGCTCAATACTTTGAATGGTGCAAAAAAACCAAGAATCACGGTCACTTATTCACAGGGAATTTTTGAAAAAGTAGTAACCCGAAAATCACTGACTACCAATACACTCAGGATTTCTGAAGGAGATTCGGTCGATATCGAGTTTTTGAATGAACTGTTGTTTTCGTACGAATTCAAAAGAGTTGATTTTGTAACCGAGCCGGGTGAATTTTCAATCCGCGGCGGGATCGTGGATATTTTTTCATTTTCTGAAGAAAAGCCTTGCAGGATTTCGCTTTTTGGTGACGAAGTGGAATCGGTCAGAAGATTTGATATTGACAGTCAGCTTTCGGTCGAAAAAGTAAAGACATTTACGATCGTCCCAAATCTTGAAAATAAATTCATTGCCGAAAAAAGAGAAAGCTTTTTTGAATACATATCTGACAAAACCATCATTGTTTCAAAGAATCTGAGCATCGTACAGTCATCAATTCATCGGAATTTTGGTCTGGCCGAAGAAGCTTTTGAAAAACTTTCGGGCGAAATCAGTCATGCGACACCCAATGAACTTTTTCTGGATGAAAATGAATTCAAAGAAAGTCTTGAAAAATTTCCGGTGATTGAATTTTCATTGAATTCTTATTTTAAAAATTCAACTGAAATTGAACTGCATCAGAAACCGCAGCCGTCTTTTAACAAACAGTTTGATCTGCTGGCCGAAGAGCTGAACCGGCTGAAAGAAGAAGGTTTTACAAATTATCTTTTCTGTTCGGGCGAAAAACAGGTGCAGCGTTTCAACGACATTTTTGAAGATCTTGGAAAAGAAGTGAATTTTGTTCCGGTCATCGGTTCGATTCATTGCGGATTTATCGATGAAGATCTGAAAATCAGCTGTTTTACCGATCATGAGATTTTTGAAAGATATCACAAATATCATCTCAGAAATTCATTTGCAAAAAAAGAAGCGATCACACTCAAAGAACTGACTTCGCTTCAGATTGGCGATTATGTGACCCATATCGATCACGGTGTCGGAAAATTCGGCGGTCTGGTCAAGATCGATGTGATGGGCAAAAAACAGGAAGCGATCAAATTGGTTTATCAGAACAACGATATATTATATGTAAGCATTCATTCGCTTCATAAAATTGCAAAATTCAGCGGAAAAGACGGTAAAGAACCAAAAATCAGCAGATTGGGTTCGAATGCCTGGAAAAATCTGAAAGAAAAAACAAAACGAAAAGTCAAGGAAGTCGCATTCGATCTGATCAAACTTTATGCAAAACGAAAAACCCAAAGAGGTTTTCAGTTCGGGCCGGACGGTTATCTTCAACACGAACTCGAGGCTTCATTCCTATATGAGGACACACCGGATCAGCTGAAAGCAACCAACGATGTCAAGGCAGATATGGAAAGCGAAAGATCGATGGACCGTTTGGTTTGCGGCGATGTCGGATTCGGGAAAACCGAAGTTGCGATTCGTGCAGCATTCAAAGCGGCTGTCAACGGAAAACAGACTGCGGTGCTGGTTCCGACCACCATACTTGCATTTCAGCATTTTCAGACTTTTTCGGAAAGATTAAAAGATTTACCGGTCAAAGTTGAATACCTCAACCGTTTCAGATCGACAAAAAAGAGAAATGAAATCATTGAGAATCTGAAAACCGGAAAAATCGATATCGTCATCGGAACCCATCAACTGGTCAGCAAAAACGTGAATTACAAAGACCTCGGTCTGCTGATTGTCGATGAGGAACACAAATTCGGTGTCAGTGTAAAAGACAAACTCAAAACACTTCGATCAAATGTGGACACTCTGACGCTGACAGCAACTCCGATTCCGAGAACCTTGCAGTTTTCTCTGATGGCGGCAAGAGATCTATCGGTCATCAAAACACCGCCGCCCAACCGTCAGCCGATAGAAACAAGGCTGATCGGGTTCAACGAAGAACAAATTAGAGACGCCATATTTTATGAATTGCATAGAGGCGGTCAGGTTTTCTTTATCCACAATCGGATCGATACCCTCAAAGAAGTTTCGGGTTTGCTCCAGCGGCTGATTCCGGATGCAAGAATCGCTATCGGTCACGGTCAGATGAACGGTGACGATCTGGAAAGAAACATCCTCGATTTTATGGAAGGCAAGTATGACATCCTGGTTTCGACCACCATTGTTGAAAACGGTCTGGATGTGCCGAATGCAAATACGATCATCATCGATCAGGCCCAGAATTTCGGGCTCGCCGATCTACACCAGATGCGCGGAAGGGTCGGAAGAAGCAACCGAAAAGCTTTCTGTCTGCTGATTGCTCCGCCGGTGTCTGCACTGACCAATGAAGCCAGAAAAAGACTGCAGGCGATCGAACAGTTTTCGGATTTGGGTTCGGGTTTCAATATTGCGATGAAGGATTTGGAAATCAGAGGCGCCGGAAATCTCCTGGGTGCAGAACAGTCCGGATTTATTGCAGAAATCGGATTTGATACCTATCAGAAAATTCTGAATGAGGCCATCGAAGAGCTCAAAGAAACCGATTTCAAAGATTTGTTTCAGGGTCAGAATCCTGATGACAAAATTTATGTTTCGGATGTTCAGATCGATACCGATATCCAACTGCTGATTCCCGATGACTATGTCAACAATGTGGAAGAAAGACTTGCACTTTATACCGATCTGACACAGATTGAAAACAATGAAGAGCTCAAAATATTTGATGAAAATCTGATCGACCGTTTTGGAGAATATCCCGAAGAAGTTGCCAATCTCCTTGAAAGCATGAAACTGAAATGGATGGCAAAAGAACTTGGTTTTGAACGAATTGTGCTCAAAAATTCAAAGATGACCGCTTACTTCATTGCCAGACCGCAATCGGGATACTACCAGACCGGACAGTTTCAGCATATCCTGGAAGTTCTTCAGGAAAATCCGAGGCTGGCTTCATTCAAACAAAAAGAAGCCAAATCAAAAGACGAATCAGAAACGCTGATGCTCAAATTTGAAGATGTGAAAACGGTTCAGACCGCAATTTCAAAACTCAAAATGCTCGAAGTTGAAAAAGCCGAAGATCTGACCAAAACACAGTCTATCTGATTCCTCTGCTTTCCAGCCATTTTCTGTATTTTGCAGCATTTTTCTGATGCTCGGCATAGCTGTTAGTAAAGCTGTGATAGCCCGGCCGGTCGGGATCGGCACAAAAATACACGAACGGATGATCATCCGGATTGAGTACCGCATCCACCGCCGAAAGATTGGGCAGACAAATCGGCGCAGGCGGCAATCCTTTCACCTTATAAGTATTGTAGTCAGAAGGCGTTGCCAGATGGGTTCCGACTACTCTCTGAATTTTCTGATTGAAACCGTTTTGCAATTTGTATGCATAAATCGAAGTCGGGTCTGCCTGAAGCTTCATTCCTTTTTCAAGCCGGTTCAGATAAGCTTTTGCAACTTTTGGCTGTTCATCCGGTTTTGAAGATTCCATCTGTACGATCGAAGCCAGCGTAAAAACCTGAAGTGTGCTCAATCCCATTTTCTCTGCTTTTTGCTGACGCTCGTGTGTCCAAACTTTTTGAAATTCGGCCAGCATTCTTTCCACAAATTGTTCGCCGTTGGTCGGCCAGAAAAAATTATAGGTATTGGGAATGAAATAAATTTTAACGGTTTCGGCATCGAGCTGAGGATTTTGTTTCAGGCCGTAAACAATGATTGAATTAACAATCTGTGCTGAATCTGCTTCAATTTTTTTTGAAACTTTTCCGGCCAAATGAAAGATGGTTGGCTCATTTCCGATCATCAGCGGAACCTCAGCCTGACTGCCCAGAATCAGTCGATTCAAGATTTCTTTATTGGTGTCGCCGGTCGAAAGTTTGTATTTTCCGGCTTTGATTTTGGAAGGATAATCCTTTGAAACCGCATATTTTTCAAAATCTTCCGGCCGGTTCAATTTGTCGGAAAGTGAATCCATCACCTCTTCAAAACCTGCGCCTGTGCGGATGTACAGAAATCCATCCTGTTTCACTTCTTTTTTTCCGCCTCTGAAATAATTGCATGAAACCGTCGTCAGCAGGCTGCACACCAGAATCAATCCGACAAACTTTCTCATTTGATTTCAATTTCACCTTTAAACTCAAATTCGGCAGGACCGCTTAGCCAAATTTCACGATAACCTCCATTTTTATCTTTTGAAAAACTCACTTTCAAATCACCACCGACCGCCTTGACATTGATATCGTCAACCGCAATTCGATTTGATTCATACGCAGCAATTGCAGCCGCGGTCACTCCTGTTCCGCAGGCCAGCGTCTCATCCTCCACTCCTCTTTCGTAGGTTCTGATTTTGATGGTGTCCTCATTCAGAATTTGAACAAAATTCACATTTGAACCTTTTTCAAAATAAGGCGAACCGTATCTGATCCCCGCCCCTTTTGTCCTGACATCAACGCTTTGAGTATCATTTACAAATTCAATATGATGAGGCGAACCTGTATCCAGAAACCAGTGATTCGGGTGTTTTTCAATTTTTTCAACATTTTGCATGCTGAGTCTGATCATCTGCTTTTCGGAAAAAGCGGTATGCAATCCGTCAGAGGCCATAAACTCTGCTTTTTCACTGATTAATCCCAAATCTTCCGCAAATCGGACGATGCATCTGCCTCCGTTTCCGCACATGCTCCCAATTTTTCCGTCTGCATTGTAATAGACCATTCCAAAATCTTTTGAGGGATCATTCTGAAGCAAAATCAGACCGTCGGCACCAATGCCAAAATGTCGGTCGCACATCTTTTTGATGATTTCGGTTTCGGCCGGAAAATTTCCGTCTCTGTCATCGATCATCACAAAGTCGTTTCCTGCACCCTGATATTTATAAAAACTGATTTTCAAGTTTCAAATTTTTAAACAAAATTAAGAATTTCGGCAGAAGCACAGCTATTTTCAGACCGCATTTGACCAATTCAATTAAAGTTGTGATAATTTTTGTTAAAATGCAGTTAAACCACTTGTCAGACAGCTTTTATTGGTATTAAATTTGATTTCGAAATGAACAAAAAAATAAAACTTGAACTTTAAAAGATGAACTATATGAAAAAGTATTTTGGTTATCTGATGGTTGGACTTTTCAGTGCAACTTTCGCTGTTTTGGGAATGAAGTTTTTCTCTTCAAACAATTCTTCAGACAATCCGCTGATAACGCATGCTGACCGAAACAACGGCGCATTCTCATTTGTGGATTACAACGGCAATTACACGGCAACAGTACCTGATTTTGTATCAGCATCTCAAAAGACGGTCAATGCGGTTGTGAGCATCAATAACTTTTCAACCAAAAGAAGTAACAACCGACAATATATGGATCCGTTCGAATTCTTTTTTGGCTATCCGGACCAGCAGAGACAGGAAATCGACCCGGACAAACCGACCGGAATGGGTTCGGGCGTAATCATTTCGCCTGATGGTTATATCGTGACCAACAACCACGTAATCAAGGGATCTGACAAAATTGAAGTGGTTCTCAACAATCAGAAATCATATATCGCAGAATTGGTCGGAACCGATCCGAATACCGATATCGCACTGATCAAAGTCGATGCTAAAGATCTTCCGTTTGTGAAATTTGTAGATTCTGACGGAATCAATGTAGGCGACTGGGTTTTGGCGGTCGGAAACCCGTTTGGTTTGAATTCGACAGTAACCGCCGGAATTGTTTCCGCAAAAGGAAGAAGTATTGATATTTTGAGAAGAAACGCAAACAATCCGATTGAATCATTTATCCAAACCGACGCTGCAATCAATCCCGGAAACAGCGGTGGCGCACTGGTCAATCCAAACGGCGATCTGGTCGGAATCAACACCGCCATTTCATCGCCAACAGGAACTTTCTCAGGTTACGGTTTTGCAATTCCGTCCAATCTGGTGAAAAAAGTAGTCGAAGACATCAAAAAATACGGTATTGTTCAGAGGGGATATCTCGGCGTTCAGGGATTGGATTTGAATGATGAATTCATGTTGAAAGATTACAACAAACAAAACGGAACCAATTACAAAAACCAACAGGGTGTTTTGGTTCAGAAACTGGTTGAAAACGGGGGCGCATTGGCTGCAGGCATAGAAAAAGGAGATATCATCACCGAGATTGACGGTCAGAAAATCAGCAGTTTCGGAAAACTTTCATTTGCGGTCGGCAGCAAATATCCGGGCGACAAAGTGGAGGTGAAATTATTGAGAGACGGAAAAGAGAAAGTTTATACCGTAACACTGAGAGACCAAAACGGAAATACAAAAAGACGTTCGATTTCTGATTTGACAGTAGCTGAAAAATTGGGTGCTGAATTTGAACCGCTGACCGAAAGACAGAAAGTAAGTTTTGGAATCGATTATGGCGTGATGGTCAAAAACATCCAACCGGGAAGCAAACTCAACGGAATCGGAATTGATAATAATTTTATCATCCTCAAAGTAAACGACAAAGAAGTAAACGATCAGAAAGATATTGAGAAAATTCTGAAATCTCACAAAGGAAAAGTTTCAATCAGTTATGTGGATCCATACGGCAGAATCTACACCAGAGGATTTACGATTGATTAACGATTAGGTGTTTTCATAGTTTTAGGTTTGACGCAGCTCTTTTGGGCTGCGTCTTTTTTTATCAAATTTAATGACCAAAAGCAGTCCGCTCGCTTGGCGGGCTTCGGTCAGAAAAATGTATCTTTGAGCAGAAAAAATTTTTATTTTTAATGAGTCTCAGCACTGAAAATATTTTACTGATCGGTTCGATACTTTTGTTTATCAGCCTGATTGCCGGAAAGACATCCTATCGATTCGGCGTTCCCACCCTCCTTTTCTTCCTCGCAGTGGGCATGCTTGCGGGTTCGGAAGGTTTGGGCGGGATTCAGTTTGACGACTCCAAAATCGCACAGTTCATCGGCATTGTCGCGCTTAATTTCATATTGTTTTCGGGCGGACTCGACACCACCTGGAAGGCAGTCAAGCCGATTGCAGCACAGGGGTTGATCCTGTCCACCATCGGAGTGATGCTGACTGCCGGAATATTGGGAATGTTCGTGTATTGGCTGACCGATCTTACCATTTTCGAAAGTCTGCTGCTTGGCTCTATCGTTTCATCGACTGACGCTGCTGCGGTGTTCTCAATTCTGCGTTCAAAAAGCATGGCTTTGAAAGAAAATCTGAGACCATTGCTCGAATTTGAAAGCGGTAGCAACGACCCGACTGCCTATGTTTTGGTCATCATCTTTTTATCGCTGGTCGTCAATCAGGATCTGAGCGTGGCTTCAATGATTCCGGTATTCTTCAAACAGATGATATTGGGTGGAATCCTCGGTTTGGGATTCGGGAAATTGGGGAAAATTATAATCAACAGAATCAGACTTGATTTTGAAGGACTTTATCCGGTTCTCGCCATCACACTGATGTTTTTTGTTTTCTCGGCTACTGATTTTGTCGGCGGGAACGGATTCCTGGCGGTATATGTGTCGGCAATTTATCTGGGAAATCAGGAACTGATTCATAAAAATACAATCTTAAAGATGTTTGACGGTCTTGCGTGGCTGATGCAGATAATACTGTTTCTCACACTCGGACTTCTTGTTTTTCCGTCAGAAATTATCCCGATCATGGGTGTCGGACTTCTGATCTCTATGTTCCTGATTCTGGTTGCACGTCCGGCCAGTGTTTTTCTCAGTCTGATTCCGTTCAAAATGAGATTGAGAAGACGATTTTATATTTCATGGGTTGGTTTGAGAGGTGCGGTTCCGATCGTGTTTGCAACCTATCCGCTGCTTGCAGGGATTGAAAAAGCAGATATGATTTTCAGTATCGTATTTTTTATTTCACTGACCTCGATACTGATTCAGGGTACCAGTCTGTCGTTGGTCGCCAAGTGGCTGAAAGTTGCAATTCCGGCAGAAGAAAAAAACATCACCGAAAAGGACAAATTGCTTTTGAATCTCCCGAAATCATTTAAAAATGAAGTGGTAATTTCTCAAAACTCAGCAATTGCGGGCAAGAAAATTGTTGATCTTGAATTCCCTGATTCAATCACAATCGCACTGATTGAGCGAAACAGCAATTTTATTAATCCTGACGGTTTTACCAAACTGGAAGCCAATGACAAACTCACGATTTTGTCTGACAGTTCAGATGACTTTTCGGAAATAAATGATTATCTTAGTCAATCGAAAAATTAAAAAATACCAATATGAGAAAACGCTTTATCCTTTTAATTGATTTTTCAGAAACCTCCAAAAATCTGATTGAATACGGTTGCGACTGGGCAAGCCACGTTTACGGTGAAGTGCTTTTACTCCACCAGACTCCGGTTCAGATTCCTGCATTTACAGATGACAAAGAAAGAAATGCGCTCATCAAAAAAGCAAATCAGGAAGCAGAAGATCAGTTGAGAGAAATTGCAAACGGAATCATCCCACCGATGATTGAAGTTTCGTATCTCGCATCTGAAAAAGATCTGCAGCATACACTCGGCGAACTGATGGAACAGTCGTTTGAAAATCTGATTCTGGCAGGGCTGAAAAAATACGGTTTTATCAAAAAATTCTTTTTGAGAAACACCATCATTCACACCATTGAAAACACCGACAATATACTGGTGGCAATTCCAAATACACTGTCTGATTATTCGCATAAAAACATCTATGTTGGAATTTCGGACAAGTATCAGCTGAATCTTTTTGAATTCAACCGGCTGCTGAATTTCATTGACAACAAAGAAACCCGGATTGTATTTTTCAATCTGTCCAAACCCGAAGAAGACACTTCTGAAGTGGAAAAACTGCTCAAAGAGCATGCGGATATGTTTGCAAACAGATACCGGACTTTTTATGAAATTTATGTAACCGACAGCCCGTCCAGAAATATTCAGAATGTGATTACCGGTAAAACAAATGAATTGCTGGTTGTCCAGAAAGGTGAAAGACTGCTGACCGATTATCTGTTCAGAAAATTCCTGATCAATGATCTGGTGTATGACGCTGAAACCCCTTTGATCGTATTGCCGTAAGATGAAGGTTTTTCGGATGAAAAATTTGATGAAGTTATTTTTTCTGCTGCTTTTTGCATTTTCAAGTGCACAGCAAAGAGGCGGAACAATGAGTCATTTGCTGATCAATCTGGGTTATTCAAATCTGAACGGAAATTATTTCAAAATCGGACCTGAAGTCTATTTGGTTCAGACGAACAACAATCTGATTGATCTGAGTGCAACTGCAAATATGGCTTATTTCAAGGATCAGTTTGTAGTTGTCCCAGAACTGGGCATAGGCTATCAGTTCAATGCACAAAAGACAATAAACAGGATTGATCCTTATCGCGAATATATCCACGGAACTTTTTATTCGGTCAGGGTCAATGTTTCTCCCTGGAATGTGACTCCCGAAGCCGGGATCGCCATCCTCGGACTGCTTGAAGCCAATGTGGGCTATTCGTTTGAATTTGCAAAACACAATTATACTTCATTTGACGGAATCAAATTCGGACTGACCATCCACATTCCGACCATTGCGCTAATCAGCTCACCCGGAATGTATTGAATCAAAACTGTGACTGGCTTTTCTTTTTCTGAAAATTTACACCACGATAATTCAGAGTGGCACTTCGATTGCAGATATGGGCTGACCATTGATCCATCTGGGTACACTGACACTTTTTTATACGATTTTATTCATCATCATACTAAAATTTCTGTATAAAAAACAAAACCGGGAAACAATTGAAGCGGAGGTTTGAATAAATTCAAAATAAGACAGTTGCGATTCCAAATAATGAGTTAAAGTTCAATCAATAACTGATAAATATTAGCCCGAAAATCAAAACGATTTTGTACATTTGGCACTTCAAAAAACATTTAGAAAAAATGAAAAATTAAGTTATTTCTTATTGGGAATCGGAGCTTTTACATTTGTAGCTTGCGGCGGAAACACTGAATCAACAACTACAGATGAACCTGTTGCAACTGAAGACACTGCAACTGAAGAGGTTGCTCCTGCAACTGACGAAACTGCTGATGCAAACACCATTGTGATTGAAGGCAACGACCAGATGCAGTATAACAAAACTGAATTTACAGTGAAAGCAGGTGAAGTAACCATCACCATCAAAAACGTAGGAAGTCTTCCTGCTGAAGCAATGTCACACGACGTAGTTGTTCTGAAACCGGGTACTGATGTTAAAGCAGTTGGAATGGCTTCTGTTCAGGACGGTGGTATTGAGAAAGTTGAAGGAGATTTGAAAGCTTCTATCATCGGGTACACTGAAATGGCAGGTCCAGGCGAAGAAAAAACTGCAACTTTCAACTTGACAGAACCGGGTGTTTATCCTTTCTTCTGCTCATTCCCCGGCCACTTTGCTGCTATGCAGGGAACCATCACTGTTGAATAATTTCAACATTAAAAATTCAAAAAATCAGTTCTTCGTTTGAAGAGCTGATTTTTTTTGTCCATTCCAAACCGATCAAACAAAAATCAACTTTGTACTTTGATGAATTGTACTTAATTTTAGACCGATGATAGCCGCAAAAAATATTTTCAAAAGTTTTGACAGTCTTGAAGTCTTAAAGGGCGTTTCAATCGATGTGAGCGAAGGAGAAATCGTTTCGATTGTCGGTGCATCCGGCGCAGGGAAAACCACACTGCTCCAGATTCTGAGCAGTCTTGAAAAAAGTACCGAACCCGAAAAACATTATACCGAAATCCTGATCAAAAAAGTCGATATCACCAAACTGTCAGATATTGCGCTCTCAAAATTCAGAAATGAAAACATCGGTTTTATCTTTCAGTTTCATCAGCTGCTGCCCGAATTCACAGCTTTTGAAAATGTCTGCATTCCCGGTTATATTGGAAATATGAAACGAAGCAAAGTCCACGACAAAGCAAAAGAACTGCTCGATTTTCTGGGTCTTGCCCAACGGCTCGAACACAAACCTTCACAACTGTCAGGCGGCGAACAGCAACGTGTGGCGGTTGCCAGAGCACTGATCAATCAGCCGAGTGTCGTCTTTGCAGATGAACCTTCCGGAAATTTGGATTCAAAAAATGCGGAAGAACTCCATCAGCTGTTTTTCAGACTGAGAGAAGAATTCGGCCAGACCTTTGTCATCGTGACCCACAACGAGGAACTGGCGGATATGGCAGACCGTAAACTTCAGATGACAGACGGCCGTTTCGAACTCTGAATCCATGTTATTTATACTGATTTCATGGTTCTATATATTGTTCATCACAATTGGGATGGGCAGTCTGATTTTGAATTTCACAAAAATCAAAAATCCGGTCCTTCTGATTGTTTCAGGTTTGTTCTTTCAATTGATTTTGATTCATTTTTGGTCAATTTTCCTTGCGGTCGATCTGACTTTTTATTGTATCAATTCAGTGTTTGCAGTCATTTTGATTTATTGCCAAAGAACAAAAATCAAATCAATTCTGATTCAATCAGCCGATGATTTCAAAAAATGGAATTCTTTTCTGAAATTTCTTTTCATCTTTATCGGAATCGCCGCACTGATGCAGTCTTCGGTTTCACCCTATTTGCCCGACAACGAATCATATTACATACAAACCATCAAATGGCTGAACAATTACGGTCTGGTCAAAGGTCTGGCAAATCTTCATCTGTTTTTTGGCCAGATGTCAGGCTGGCACATGCTTCAAAGCAGTTTCAATTTTGGTTTTCTAATTAATTTCCTGAATGATCTGAACGGATTTCTGCTGGTTGTCATTTCATTCTTCAGCTTTGACCGGTTCAATCATTTTACAAAAGAAAAAAATCTTCAGGATCTGTTTATCGGACTGGTCTTTACCGCTGCTGTCTTTTTGTTCAGATTTCTGGATGCACCTTCACCCGATCTGCCCGTATTTTTGATTTTCACTGTAATGGTCTGGATTTTTATGAATCAGTTCGAAAAACCAGACAAAGACCATATATGGCTGCTGTTTATTTTTGGACTACTGCTCACACTTTCAAAAATCACTTCATTTCCGGTACTGATGCTGCCGGTCGTACTTTTGATCAAATCATCGGCTTTCAGAAAAACGGTCCCGGCTGCATTTCTGCTTTGTCTGACCGCGTTGATTGCATTTTTGTCAAAAAATTATATCATCACCGGCTATCTGCTCAATCCGACCGATCTGTTCGGGAATCTACTGAATCCGGATTGGAAAATGCCCAATCATCTTCAGCATCTTTTTTATGCCTATCCGCAGTTTCATGCCTACAATTCATCGCCCGAAGAATTTGAAAATTTCAAAAACTGGTCACAGCTCACAAAGTTCACAAAATGGTTTTTCAGCCCGAAACTTCACGGAATTTTTAACAAAATGATTTTGGTTCTGTTGATTGTATTTCCGTTTTGGATCAGAAAAAGCAAAGCGCTGTTCTGGATATATATCACCGGTCTGTTTCAGTTTCTGATTCTGTATTTCACTTCGCCGCAATACCGGTTTTTCTTTCATATCATTTTGGTTTTGGGACTGATTATCATTGCGACAATGCTTATTAAAATCAGTTCCGGGAAATTAAGAATCCTATTGCTTCTGACCATTGTCCCGATATTAATTCCGTTGGTTTTCAATCTGAATTTCAAAGCATTGACCAACAATCATTTTATGAGGACACAGACCAAAACCTTCAGAGCCCCTTATCTGTTCAAACCAAAAAAAAATTCGCAGTACATTTATCATTACGAAAAAATCATCGATGGGAATCTGGAATACAACTCACCGATCAACACCTATATGTGGCTGACTGGCGATGGTGAACTGCCGGTTGCAAACAAGATCATGATCAATTATATCAAAAAAAGAGAAGGGTTCAGACCACAGCTGAGAACCGGCCATCTGAAAGACGGATTTAAAAGCGGGGAAATCAAAAAATGAATCGGGCTGAACTCAAAGAATTTCTGAATCAGAAAGTGATTCAATACCAGCGGGCTGAATTTATCGAGACCGATCCGATTCAGATTCCGCATCGGTTTTCATTGAAGGAAGACATTGAAATATCGGGTTTTTTGACTGCAACCATGTCTTGGGGAAACCGAAAAATGATCATCGGGAAAGCAAATGAACTGATGAACCGTATCGGAAATTCACCTTTAGATTTTGTAATGAATTATAATGAAAATCAATTTGAAAAAATAGAGAATTTCAAACATCGAACGATCAATTCAACCGATCTTGATTATTATTTCCGATCGCTCAACAATATTTATCTGAATCACGGCGGTCTGGAAAACGTATTTCATTTTTCAAAAAAAGACACCGACAGTTTCAATGCGATTGAAAATTTCCGCAATAAATTTCTTGAAATTCAGCATCTGACAAGATCCGAAAAACATCTGTCGAGTCCGGCAAAAGGATCTGCTGCCAAACGGCTGAATATGTTTTTGAGATGGATGGTCAGAACAGACAGCAGACAGGTTGATTTTGGAATTTGGGAAAATATTTCAACTTCTCAGTTGGTCTGTCCGCTCGATCTCCATTCCGGAAATGTTGCCCGAAAACTCGGTCTGCTCAACAGAAAACAAAACGACTGGAAAGCCGCAATCGAATTGAATTCAAATCTGAAAAAGATGGATGCCGAAGATCCTGTCAAATACGATTTTGCATTGTTTGGTCTTGGAATTTTTGAAGGATTCTCTAAACTTTAGTTAAATTTGCGCGATGTCGCTTTTTCAGCTTTTCAAATATCTCAGACCATTTGTAAGACCTTATCGCCTGCTTGTCATCGGAACTTTGGTGCTGACACTGATCGGATCTTTCACCGCTCAGGTCAATGCTTTCATACTGAAATACACGGTGGATGCGGTCAACGAACTGGTTGAAGCCGGAAAAGGTTTCAAGGACGGAGCCACCATACTGCTGACGATTTCGATCATACTGCTCAGCAAAGAAATCGTGAATGTGTTTATCACTTTCGGTCAGAAATTTTACGGCGAAAAGCTCAGAATCTATATTTCAAGAGATTTGGCGAATTCGGTCGTCGAAAAAATACTGACCTATCGGATGGCATTTTTCACTTCGAGTGACAATGAATCCGGAAAATTACAGACCCGGATCGATTCCGGAATTTCAAGTCTGACCCGACTGGTACAGAATTTCTTTATCAATATACTGCCACTTTTCGCCAACTCGCTGATCGCTTTGATCCTGATGTTCAATGCCAATTTTTGGGTCGGTCTGGTCGGATTGGGAATTGTTCCGATCTATATTTTCATCATCATCAAACAGGCAAAACAGCTGGGCGGATGGCGAAGAAATATGCGTCATTTCAGAGAATCAAAAAGTCAGGGAATTGTCAATATCATCGAGTCGATTACGGTCATCAAGTCGTTTAACCGAGAAAAAATCGAAGCCGACAAACAAAATGACATTCAGTATGAAATGACCGAAAATCAGCTGCAGACACAAAAAACCGGTTTTCTTTTTAACGGAATCAAAACTTTTGTGGAACAGATCGGCGTAGTTATCATTATCATACTGACTGCCTATCTGGTGCTGATCGGTCAGATGAGCATCGGAATGATCATGTTTCATATTCTGCTTTTTAACAACGTGACTGCACCGATCGGTCAGCTGCACAGGATTTTTGACGATATGAATGATGCTGTGATTTATTCAGAAAGCTTTTTCAATGTCCTCAATGCGGATGATGAAATAGAAAGTTCAGGAAATTACAGACCCGAAAAAATCAGCGGAAAATTTGAACTCAAAAATGTTGATTTCATTTATCCGAACGGCACTCAGGCGCTCTTTGATGTCAGCATGGAAATACTGCCCAACAAAATTACAGCCTTTGTCGGTTTGAGCGGTGCCGGAAAAAGCACGGTGATCAATCTTCTCGATAAATTTTATCAGCCGATCGACGGTAAAATCCTTTTGGACGGCGTTCCGCTAGAAAATTATGATACCCGATTTTTAAGAAACAACATCGGTCTGGTGCTTCAGAAAAATCATATTTTCAGCGGAACCATCGAAGAAAATATACGTTACGGAAATCCGAAAGCAAGCAGGCAGGAAGTAATTGAAGCAGCCAAAAAAGCTTACATCTACGATCAGATAACAGAACTTCCAAATCAGTTTGACAGCAATGCGCTCTTGTTGTCAGGCGGCCAGCAGCAAAGGATTGCTATAGCAAGAATGTTTTTGAAAAATCCGCCGATTATCTTTTTGGATGAACCCACAGCAAGTCTGGATGCGATTGCAACCGAACAGATTAAAAACAGTCTGGACGCGATCAAAAAAGACAGAACGGTCATCATCATTTCACACAGCATTTCACAGATCATCGATGCAGATCGGATCTATGCAATGGAAAAAGGAAAAGTGATGGAATCGGGTTCTCATCAGGAAATATATGGCCAACACGGAACCTACAAAGAAATCTTTGATGCGATGGCAAGAAGTCTGAACATTGAGAAAATCGCAAAAACCTTTGACGACGACGACAATTAATTCGGATTATTTCTGTCTGAAATAAATATCGATCGGAACACCTTTAAAATCAAAATTCTTTCTCAGCTGATTCTCGATAAATCTTCGATAAGGCTCTTTCACATATTGCGGAAGATTTGCAAAAAACGCAAACTGAGGCGTCCTTGTAGGTAACTGGGTCACATATTTGATCTTGACGTATTTCCCCTTGATCGCAGGCGGCGGCGTTGCTTCAATGATCGGCAGCATCAGCTCGTTCAACCTGCTGGTCTTGATCCTGCGGCTTCTGTTTTCATTGACCTTCATAATGGTTTCCACCGTTTTGTGTACCCTTTGTTTGGTCAACGCAGAAATAAACAATATCGGGACATCCGAAAAAGGAGCGATTTTCCTTCTGATTTCGGTCTCATATTCCTTCATCGTATTGGTTTCCTTATCGACCAAATCCCATTTGTTGACCAGAATCACGATTCCTTTTCGGTTTCTTTCGGCCAGAAAAAGCAGATTCATATCCTGAGCTTCCAGGCCGCGCGTCCCATCGACCATCAGCACACAGACATCGCAGTCTTCAACAGAACGAATGGCACGCATCACCGAATAAAATTCAAGGTCTTCGCTCACCTTTCCTTTTTTTCTGATTCCGGCGGTATCGATCAGCACAAATTCCTGACCGTATTTATTATATAGTGTTTCTATGGTGTCACGTGTGGTTCCCGCAATATCGGTCACTATGTTTCTTTCTTCGTCCAGCAGTGCATTGGTCAAAGTCGATTTGCCTGCATTCGGCCGGCCGACGATGGTCACTCTTGGCAGCCCTTCAAACGGATCCTGAAATTCGGTTTCGTCAAAATGAGTAACCACTTCATCGAGCAGTTCGCCGGTTCCGCTGCCGGTCATTGATGAAACCGTAAAGAATTTCTCAAAACCAAGATTATAAAACTCATAGGTATCATCCAGATTTTTGTTTGAATCCACCTTGTTGACTACCAGCAGTATTGGTTTTTCGGATCTTCTGAGCAGTTGTGCGACTTCTTTGTCCATATCGGTCAGACCAACCTGATTATCAACCATCATCAAAATCACATTCGCCTCATCTACGGCGAGTTCTACCTGCTTTCTGATTTCGGTTTCAAAGGTATCGTCAGATCCGACGATGTAACCGCCGGTGTCGATTACCGTAAATTCCTTTCCGTTCCAGTCGCTTTTTCCGTAATGACGGTCGCGGGTCACACCCGAAACATCATCTACGATCGCCTGGCGTTTCTGGAGCAGACGATTGAACAGTGTGGATTTGCCGACATTCGGGCGGCCGACGATGGCTACTATATTTGACATTTTGCAAATGTACGATAAGCGCTGAAATCAGAAAAATAGGAGTCTGTTTTAATTTTATTTCAATTATTTTTATAGGAATTTTGAGAATGGATTTTTTGATTTTTATTAGAAGATTTATCGGAATAAATCAAGAATGAAAAGTGGAAAATACGCTCAAAAGAACATAAAAATAAGGCAAAGATGAATTTGCGCATCTCAAATATTATTATCCAGTCGTGTCCGACAAAGATTTAAGACCGCTTCGCTTTTAGACAAAAGACATGAGATAGTTTTCTAAAACCTTATTAATCATACTAATTTAAGGAATGAGTAAATTTTTTTTCATTTAAAACGACAATTACTCCATCTCAAGATATGATTATCGGGTTTAAAACATAACTTATTGATTTTTATTAATATGTTCAATATTTCTTAATTTTTAATCGGACAATAGTGATTATTATCGTTAAAATTTAAACAGCTTCTATGATTTAATCGGCTGGAAAAATGATTTTGGAAGAATTTCATTTCTTTTTTCGGTACAAAAAAGATTTCAAAAGCCAGTATAGAATCAGCAGCAGCGCAATCGCCCAGAGCGCCCACTGATAATTCACGATGGTGTTGTCGATGATCTGATTTGCTTCTTCGTTCATGTCCCAAAATTAAAAATAATGATTGGCTTCGAATCTCTATCTTTGAAAATCGAATCCGAAAATATGAAAATTCACTTCAAACTGCTCATTCTTTTTTGTCTGCTGCTTTTTCTGATTCATCTGAATTATCTGTTTGCAGATATCATGGAAGCCCGAAATTTTGTGAGTGCACGCGAAATGATCGAAGACGGAAATTGGATTTTCACAACCATGAACGGTGAAGCACGCTATCAGAAACCGCCATTGCCCACCTGGCTGAGCGCAATCATGGCTGAGATTTTCGGGACCCGGACACTATGGGCATTGAGATTTCCGGCTGCACTTTCAAGTGTGGTTCTGATCGGATTTCTTTACAAATTCATCAAAAAAGAAACCGGCAGCCAAAGACAGTCGGCATTGATTTCACTGATTTTCGCCACCGGATTTTTGGTTTTATTTATCGGGAAAAGAGCAGAATGGGACATTTACTGTTATAATTTTGCGCTGATCGGAACTTACTATTTCTGGCTCACATTTAAAACCGACAAAAAGAATTTTCTTTATTTCAGTCTGTCCGGAATTTTTCTCGGTCTGTCGATTCTCAGCAAAGGACCGACCGGTCTGTATGTGATCAGTATGCCATTCTTTCTTGCCCATTGGATCACTTACGGTTTCCCCAAAATCAAATGGGGCGGCTGGATCTGGCTCGGATTTCTGATGTTGCTGATCGGTCTTTCGTGGTATGCATACATCTATGCGTTTGACAAAGAAAATCTGATGCGGATTATTGAAATTGAAACAAATGCAAGAACCAATCACGAAGTCAAACCGGTGACAAGATATCTGAGTTTCCCGGTTCAGATGGGTGTCTGGACGGTATTTGCGGCAATTTCGCTCGCCTATCCGTTTGTAAAAAAGAAAAGTCATCATCCTGATTCCTACAAATTCTTTTTCTGGTGGACGATCATCTGTCTGGTGCTGTTGTCGCTGGTTCCGTCAAAGAAAGAAAGATATCTTTTTCCGCTGATGATTCCGCTGGCAGCCACTACCGGTGTTTATCTTTATACTTTGATCAAATCAAATTCGGGTCAGAAATGGGAAAATATAATTGCACGGATTTCATTTGGTTTGGTCGGTGTGATCGGTGTTCTCAGTCCGGTTTTGGTTTTTGGAATTTTTAAATCTGAGGTCGGATTTTATTCAATTTCATTGTCGGCGGTATTGTTTGTCATCGGATTACTTCTGATTTTTCAGTCATTCGGAAAATTAAATTTCAAAACTGCCGTCCGGCTGAATATTGGGTTTACTGCATTTGCACTGATTTTGGGTACGCCTGTGATTGACTGTGTTTTTAACAGCAATCCGGATTATCATTCGATCATGACCGAAAAAAATATGATCACGAATTCAGATTTGAAATTATACGGTTTCAATACCAATATGCCCGAAATCTGGTTCAAATATGGTGAAGTCATTCCCGAAATCTTTCCGGATAATCCCCAAACCTTCCCGGTCGAAAATGAATTTTATCTGCTGTCAATGCGGAATTTGAGTCTTGAGGAAACCGAAGATCAATTGGCCGAAATCGGAATTAAAGTTGAGCTGATCGGTGAATTTGACGACAATGAACAAAAACCCGGAACCAAAAACAATGTAAACCGAAAGAAACTTTATCTTTTCAAAGCCGTAAAAAATTAATCCAAAGCCAAAAACCACAGAATAATTACAAAAACCGACTGTAAAATTCTGTTCCAGTCCGTATCTTTGCAACCCAAAAATGAATCAGATGAACAACCCGAAACGATATACGGTGACCACCGCCCTTCCCTATGCCAACGGCCCGATCCACATCGGTCATCTCGCAGGTGTTTATGTGCCTGCCGATATTTATGTGAGATATTTGCGCAGAAAAGGAATGGATGTCGCTTTTATCGGCGGATCTGACGAACACGGTATTCCGATTACGATTCGCGCCAGAAAAGAAGGCACGACACCTCAGGCGATTGTTGACCGTTATCACGGTCTGATCAAGGAAACCATGAAAAAACTCGGAATTTCTTATGACCATTATTCGAGAACTTCCAATTTGATTCATCATAAAAATTCGGCTGATTTCTTTTTGAATCTTTACAACAAAGGAAAATTTATAGAAGAAGTTTCTGAACAGTTTTATGATCCCGAGGCAAAAGAATTTCTGGCAGACAGATACATCATCGGCGAATGTCCGGTTTGTCATTTTATGAATGCGTACGGTGATCAGTGCGAAAATTGCGGCAGCACGCTGAGTCCGAGTGAGCTGATCAATCCGCATTCTGCATTGAGCGGAAGCACACCGATACTGAAAGAGACCAAAAACTGGTATCTGCCTTTGAATGAATATGAGGATTTTCTGAAAGAATGGATTTTGGAAGGTCATAAAAACGATTGGAAACCAAACGTTTACGGCCAGGTGAAATCTTGGATCGACGACGGACTGAAACCAAGAGCGATGACCCGTGATCTGAATTGGGGTGTGAAAGTTCCGCTTCCTGATGCGGAAGGGAAAGTGCTCTATGTTTGGTTTGATGCGCCGATCGGTTATATTTCGGCCACCCGGGAATGGGCGCAGGAAGTTGGGAAAGACTGGAAACCTTACTGGCAGGACGAAGGGACCAAACTGGTTCATTTCATCGGAAAGGACAATATTGTTTTTCACTGCATTATTTTTCCGTGTATGCTCAGGGCGCACGGCGATTATATACTGCCCGATAATGTGCCCGCCAATGAATTCATGAATCTTGAAAACGATAAAATTTCGACTTCAAGAAACTGGGCGGTTTGGGCGCATGAATATCTGGATGATTTCCCGGGTCAGCAGGATGTGCTGAGATATGTGCTGGCTGCGAATCTGCCCGAAAACAAGGACAACAATTTCACCTGGAAAGATTTTCAAACCAAGAACAATTCTGAGCTGGTTGGGATATTTGGAAATTTCATCAATCGGGTGATGGTGCTGACTCAAAAATATTATAACGGAATCGTTCCTGAGAAAGCGGTTGAATTTGATGAACTGAATCAGCTTAAAGATTTCGCAAAAAAAATCGGCGTCTATCTTGAAAAATATGAATTCAGAAATGCGCTTCACGAATATATGAATCTTGCCAGATTAGGCAATCAGTTTTTGCAGATTCAGGAACCCTGGAAAAAACAGGACAAACCCGAAGAAGTAAAAGGAATCATGTATGCTGCGGTTCAGATTGCTGCAATGCTGGCTCAGCTGAGCGAACCATTTCTTCCGTTCACTGCAGAAAAACTGAACAAAATGTTCAATATGGAACTCAAAGACTGGAATGAACTTGAAAATACAAACGAGATTCTTGCAGCCGGACACCAATTGAATGATGCTGAACTGATTTTCTCAAAAATCGAAGATGAGACCATTGACGCCCAAATTCAAAAATTACAAAATACAAAAACAAAAAATCAAATGACCAATCCGAATGCCGAAGCACAGAGAGAAGAAATCACTTTTGACGACTTCACAAAGATCGATATGCGAACCGGCACCATTTTAGAGGCCGAAAAAGTTGAAAATGCAGACAAACTGATTAAGATGAAAGTCGATACCGGTCTGGATGTGAGAACCATCGTTTCGGGCATTGCACAGAGTTTTTCAACAGAAGAACTGATCGGAAAACAAGTGACCGTACTGGTGAATCTGGCTCCGAGAAAGATCAAAGGAATCCTGAGTCAGGGAATGCTTTTGCTCGCAGACAAAGAAGACGGAAAACTCACCTTTGTGGTGCCGGAGGAAAAAACCGCAAACGGGCAGGGAATCAGATAATTTCCGGATGGCCTTCAAATAATTTAATTAAGTTCACCAAAATTTTAAAATGGAATTCATCAATTTTCTGATCGATCTGCTGACCAATACCAAAGAAACGCTGATGTGGCTTTTTGCCGAATACGGCACACTGATTTATGCATTTCTGTTTCTGATCATCTTTGTTGAAACCGGTCTGGTCATCATGCCTTTTCTTCCGGGCGATTCACTGCTGTTCACTGCCGGAATGCTTTGTGCAGCAGAGGGCGGACTGAATATCTGGCTGTTGATTCCACTGCTGATTCTGGCTGCGGTGTTGGGCGATAATACAAATTATTTTGTGGGCAGATTTTTTCATGAAAAGGTGCTTTCCTGGAAATTCAGAGGAAAACAATTGGTCAAACAGGAATGGCTGGATCAGACCCATAAATTCTTTGAAAAAAACGGAACCAAAACGATTATCATCGCACGTTTTGTACCCATTGTCAGAACGATTACACCTTTTGTTTCGGGGGTCGGACGTATGAATTACAAAATATTTCTTCCGTACGACATACTCGGCGGAGTGCTCTGGGTGGGCGGTGTAACCACCATCGGTTATCTGCTCGGACAGATTCCGTTTGTAGAAAAACATCTTGAAAAATTTATCATCGGAATCGTAATTCTGTCTGTAATGCCGATTGTTTTTGAAACACTGAAAGCGAGATCTGCAAAAAAGAATGCAGCAAAATAAAGTTCTGCTTCAAAAATCATTTTTATATTGCCGCTCATTTTCAATACAAATCAAATGAGGATTTACGGCTTCTTATTTTTCTTACTGCTCACAGGGCTGCTGTCGGCGCAGATTTCAGATTATACGGCAAGACAGGTTTACGGAATGGCGGTTTATCCGGGCTGCGAGGAATTTCAGGTCGAACAGAAAGCGGAACTTTCGCAGTGTCTTTCAAAAAATCTTACTTTAAAACTGACTGATCTGATGAATGATTTTTGGATGGTATTGGAAGATTTCAATACCGAAAAAGCTGTTTGCAGAATTCAGTTTGTGATTGATAAAGACGGAAAAATGGTTGACATCAGACCAATGGAAACCAATAATTATCTCAATCAGCTTCTCGGCCTGGTTTCCGCAAGCTCAATGCGGAAGATTGCAGAACAGATTCCGCCGATACAGCCTGCAACTCTCGATGACGGCTCACCAGTCAGTATGATTTTTGTATTGCCGGTCAATTATCAAATCGAAGAGATAAAAAATCCAAATCCGCTCAGTGATTATGACTTTACCGAAATGGTTAATTATACGCTGAAATCCGATTTGGAGACCTTTGAAATCAGAATTGAAGGCAAGACAGGAAAATTTAAAGCTTATGAGATATCGGGAGACAAAGCCGTTTTTCTGGGTCAGTTCAATTCTTTTGGCGATGTCCTTCAGCTCGAACCTTACCGAAGTCTTTATTTTTCATCGGGAGACAAACATCTGGTGACCGAAAAAAATACAGACGGAACGGTTTACAGAATTTATATGAAAGACAGCGAACCGGATAGGGTTTTTGTGTACCGTCTGGAGAACAATACCGAAGAACTTGAGGCTGAATTCAGTGGCAGGGCGTTCAGCTGGAGTAAATATTCGGCATGGATTCTCAGATAATTTGAAAAAAAATCATCAGTTTCGCCGCGAATCAGTTATCTTTAAAATCGATTATGAAACACTATTCTTTATTCCTGCTTTTTCTGATGATTTCAGAACCTGCATTTTCGCAGCAGCAGCCGCTGTACACCGCTTCTGAGGTCAAAGAAATGCCGGTCTTTCCAGGGTGTGAACACATCAAAGCCAGTCGAAAAAAGGTGATGAACGAGTGTATGGCCGAAAAGATTTCTGATCTGCTGAATCAGAAAATGGAGGGAATGCACGATGTGATGGCGCAGTACGGAATCAGTCGTGCAAGCGCTTTGATTATGTTTGTGATTACAAAGGAAGGTGTGATGCTGAATTTTTCTGAAGTCAAAGGCAGCAATCCGGTTCTGGCCCAGTATTCGATTGATGCGCTCAACCGAATTTCAATGGAAATCAAACCGATTCGACCGGCAATGGTCAAAAAAGAACAAAAGGTCAATCTGCTTTATCAGATGCCGATCACTTATGAAAATAATGAAGAAGATATCGAAACCCAAAATTATCAGTTTCCGGTCGATGAAATTGTGCTGTTCACACTCAAAGACGCTGACACCGATTATGAAGTCAGACTGTTTCAGGACAGAGACATCCGGGTTTTTGAAATCAAAGACAAAACACCCACATTTCTCGGCCGATTTTTGAGCATGGGCGAAGTGGAACGTTCCGAACCCTACAAATCGCTGATCGAAAAAGAAAGACAGTCGGACAGAACACTGGTTTCAGGCGGTCAGCTCGATGGTGAATATTATGAAATTTATATCCATAATCTTTTTCAAAAGGACAAAAAATCAAAACCGATTTTTGTTGAAGTCGAAAAACTGGAAGACGGAAAAATGATTCCGGTTCAGACTTTTGAAAAGGAAATTGAATTCAATCAATCGAGGTATGCGCCTTTGATTTACAGGGAATAGATTGGGTGTCTGGTGCGGGGTGTTGGGTGTCAAAGAAACTTCTAACCTCTAATTTCTAACTTTTTAAAATTTCTCACAGATGACACAGATTTTCACAAATAAATAAGAAAAAGACATTATCGTCTGGCTGATTTCACAACCCATAGGAAACAGGAACAGGCAACCGGCATCCTACACCCAACCATTCTCACATCTCAAAGTCTCACATCTCCATCAAACACAATAATTTTTTTGCCACCAAAATTCTGACTATTTTTGCCGCTCAAAAATCAGAAAAAATGGCAGGTAAAATTACACTTACAATGATCAAACCCGATGCAGTCAAAAACGGACACATCGGCAATATTCTGGCAGACATCAACAATGCCGGTTTCAAAATCAAAGCGATGAAACTCACTCAGCTGTCGACCGCAGATGCAGAATCTTTTTATTCGGTTCACAGAGAAAGACCTTTTTTCAGAGACCTGGTCGATTTTATGACCTCAGGCCCCATCGTGGCAGCAGTTCTTGAAAAAGACAATGCAATCGAAGATTTCAGAAAACTGATCGGCGCGACCAATCCGCAGGAAGCTGCAGAAGGCACCATCAGAAAAAAATATGCGGTATCCATCGATGCCAATGCAATTCACGGTTCGGACAGCGATGAGAATGCACAGATCGAAGCTGCTTTCCACTTTGCGGGAAGAGATTTTTACAATTATTAATTCAAAAAATCATCAGACGATATTTCAAACCGCTGACAATCCTCAGCGGTTTTTTTGTGTACAAAATTCTTTTGACCGCCGTCTGATTTTCACTAAATTCGACCCGAATTATGGAAAAAACAAGATGCGCCTGGGCAGGCAAAGAAGAAATTTATATCCGTTACCATGACCGTGAATGGGGCGTGCCGGTCAGAGACGACCAAAAACAATTTGAATTCCTGACCTTGGAAGGCTTTCAGGCGGGGCTCAGTTGGATTACCATCCTCAGAAAAAGAGAGAATTTCAGAAAGGCATTTGATAATTTTGACTATAAAAAGATCGCTTCATACAATGAAGACAAGATTCAGTCGTTATTAATGGACGAGGGAATCATTCGCAACCAGTTGAAAATTAGGGCAGCGGTCAGCAATGCCAATGCTTTTATGGAGGTTCAAAAAGAATTTGGTTCTTTCTGCAATTACATTTGGGGTTTTGTAAACGGCAAAACGGTGGACGAAAAAAGAAAACGAATGGAAGAAATTCCCGCCAACACCGAGTTGTCTGACAGGATCAGCAAAGATTTGAAAAAAAGAGGATTCAAATTTGTCGGCACCACAGTGGTTTATTCGCATCTGCAGGCAACCGGAATCATAAACGACCATCTGACAGACTGTTTCAGACACGATGAGGTCAAAAAAACGCAACCATAAAAAAAATTATGCGTCATTATAAATGAAAAAATTTGGAAATTATATGAAAAAGATGAAATCAATTGCCCTAACTGCCGCATTCTCTATCGGCGTTCTCGGCTTTTATCAGTGTACAAATGACGAAAGTCTGTTTGAAGGGTTTGAAAACGAAGCCGACTTTGAAACATTGCAGGAAGTACACGATCTGATCACACAAAGCGACACTGTTTATTTTACTGTGGTTGACATTGAAATCCCTCAGGACTTCAACACACCGGGCGGAATGAGAATCCATTTTCCGGTTTCTTCATTCGGAACCAACGGCGGAGAAGTGATCACACCAATCAAAATCAAACTGGTCGAACTCTACAAAAGAGGCGATATCGTGCGTCACAATATGCAGACTTACACCAATCAGAATCCGCTGGTTTCTGCCGGCATCTTCTGGATATCGGGAACCGATGTAAACGGCACCGAAGTGATTTTCAGCGGCGTAACTGCCTATATTCCGCGTCAAACCGATGCGTCCGGATATGAGAACAATATGAACTATCTGACCGGTATGACACAGACCAAGCCTTCGGGCACTGTCAATTCTTGGACTGCTTCTTCGGGCACGGTTGTGTTTGACGAAACAGCCGGACTGAACGGCGAATACACGCTTGACCAGGTCAACTCGGGCTGGAACTCTGCACAAGCGCTTTATGATTTTGATCTGAACGCTCAGGAGCCGACCCAGTTCAAGGTGCAGGTGACCAATTCACCCGGATTTGACCAGACAGAAGTATTTTTCACCGACAACGATTTCACCATTGTTTCTGCGTTGACCCAGGCAGACGCAGACGGCATTTCAACCTTTACCGGCAGCATTCCGAAAGGAGTAAGCGGCAAGCTGATTGCAATTTCGCTGATCGACGGAGCGCTCAACTTCGGCACACAGGATGTGACCGTAAACGGCGACGACACCTTTACAATGACGGTTTCACCCGGCGAGCCTGCCGAACTTCAGGCGCTGCTGACTGCTATCCCGTAAAAGCATACAACACTTTTTCACAATAAAAAATCCCGGACTTTGGTTTGGGATTTTTTATTGGGGGGGCTTTAAATTTTAATTTCAAAGGTTTGATTAGAAATTATTGTCGACTTTTATTGAGAATTAAATCTAAGTTATAAATGATTGATGTAAGCTGTGCCATCATTTTAAATCAGAATAAAGTTTTGATTGCCCAAAGAAATAAGAATGGAAAATTACCTCTGAAATGGGAATTTCCTGGTGGAAAAGTTGAGAAATTTGAGACTATCAAGAAAAGTCTGATTAGAGAAATTAAAGAAGAATTGAATATCGAAATTGAAATTATTGAAAGGCTAAGTCCTGTGGAACATCATTATTCTGATTTTAGCATTAGACTTCATCCGTTTTTGTGTAATTTCAAATCTGGAAATTTGATGGTGAAAGAACATGAAGAAATTCAATGGGCTGAAAAAAGTGATTTATTAAACTTTGATTGGGCAGAAGCTGACCTACCAATTGTGAATGAATTTTTGAATTTTTTATAGAATATAACATGCTAAACTACTTTTACTCAGATTCAGTTTCCGAATTTTTAAACAAATCAACTGAAACAATCATCGGCGAGATTTCGGTAAACGGGAGATTAGAATACTAACAAACTCAGCTCTTAGCTTGGGAGTATCAAATTGATATTCTTAAATATACACTAAAAGATTTTTCTGGAAATTTATATTTCGAATTTTCAATTCCCAGGATGGGAAAGCGTGTTGATTGTTTATTAATTATCAAGAATATTGTTTTTGTAATTGAATTTAAAGTTGGAGAAAAGGAGTTTATCAATCAAAATATTGAACAGGTTTGGGATTATGCTTTGGATTTAAAGAATTTTCACAAACCAAGTCATGAATTAATTTTGGTTCCGATTCTCATTGCTACAGATGCTGAAAATTCATTCATAGAAATCTCAACAACAAGTCATAATGACAACTTAATCAATCCAATTAAAACAAATCAGAAAGATTTAAAAAAGACTTTAGACACTGTAATTAATTTCCTTGAAGATGTTTATTCAATCGACGCATTAGAATATGTAACTGGTAGCTATTCGCCAACACCAACGATTATTGAAGCCGCTACTAAATTATATAATAACCATAATGTTGAGGAAATTACAAGAAGCGATGCAGATGCAATCAATCTGAAAGCAACGACTCATTATATTTCAAAAACAATTGATTACGCAAAAGAAAACAATAAAAAAGTTATTTGTTTTGTAACTGGTGTTCCAGGTGCAGGAAAAACGCTTGTCGGATTAAAAGTAGCCACTGAGCATCTGGACAAAGAGAAAGGTAGTACAAGCGTATTTCTTTCTGGAAATAAGCCATTGGTAGATATTCTTCAGGAAGCTTTGGCCAGAGATCGAGTAACCCAAATCAGAGAAGAAGGCGGAAAAATCACAAAGGCAAAAGCAAAGGAAAGTGTAAAAGCATTTATCCAAATCATTCATCATTATCGAGATGAATATTTAAGAGACCCAAAAGCGCCCTACGATCATGTTGCAATTTTTGATGAAGCACAAAGGGCGTGGACAAAAGAGCAAACTATAAAATTCATGAAACAAAAAAAAGGAATTCCAGATTTTCAGCATTCTGAACCTGAGTTTCTAATTTCTTGTTTGGACAGACATGAAGATTGGGCAGTTGTTATTTGTCTGGTTGGCGGTGGTCAAGAAATTAATACAGGTGAAGCCGGAATCTCAGAATGGTTAGATGCTATAAAATTTCATTTTCCATATTGGGAAACCAGAATTTCACCCAATTTATTTGATTCAGAATATGCAGCTCAAAATGCAATTAATGAGCTCTCAAAAACATCAAAAGTCGAGTTCAATGAAGATTTACATCTTTCAGTTTCAATGCGCTCATTCAGAGCTGAATATTTATCAAAATTGATAAAGGAAATTCTTGATATTGACAAAAGTGCGAAAGAAACATTTTCTGAATTAAAGGACAAATATCCAATCGTTTTAACTCGAGATTTAGCAAAAGCTAAAAACTGGCTAAAAGAAAAAGCAAGAGGTAGTGAGAGATATGGAATTGTCGTTTCTTCACAAGCCTATAGGTTAAAGCCATTAGCAATAGATGTAAGACCGCAAATCGATCATGTACATTGGTTTCTGGATGGAAAAGATGATGTTCGATCTTCCTATTTTTTAGAAGATGTTGCTACTGAATTTCAAGTTCAAGGATTAGAGTTGGATTGGGTTTGTGTCGCTTGGGATGGTGATTTGAGATTTTCTGAAAATGAGTGGAAAACCTTTTCATTCAAAGGAAATAAATGGCAAAATATCAATAAAGAAGTTCGAAAAAAATATTTGATAAATGCTTATCGAGTGTTATTGACCAGAGCGCGACAAGGTATGATAATCGTAATTCCAGAAGGGAACAAAGAAGATAATACAAGACTTCCTGAGTTTTATGACTCAACCTTTAACTATTTAAAAGAGGTGGGGTTTGAGGTTATATAATTTACTGGAATAGATTTCATATTCCACACAAAGAGAAACAAATTTTTTATATTTGAATCGGTTGGATTATTCAAAATTTTTGATTTTCCTTTTATATTAATTTTAAAATCAATAAAATGGCTAAATTTTTAAAAGATGATATCCTTAATTCTGAATTGCAAAAAATTATTGAAGATTCAAAAGATACCCTAATCTTAATTTCACCATATATTAAATTACATGAAAAATTAAAATTTTACTTAAAAAATAAAATTGAAGAACATTATCTAAATATTTTTGTTGTATTTGGAAAGAATGAAGATGATATTTCGAAAAGTTTAAGTAAAGAAGATTTTGATTTTCTCAAGATTTTTCCAAATATTGAAATTCGATATCAAAAGAGACTACACGCTAAGTATTATGCGAACGAATCAAAAGGAATTTTAACCTCGATGAATCTATATAGTTATTCTCATGACAATAATATTGAATTTGGAATCCTCACAGAAAAAGGAAACATATTAAAAAAAGATAATGTAGATGCTGATGCATGGAATTTTTTCAAAAATGTAATTCAACAATCAAAAATATATTTCAAAAGGAGCCCACAATATAAATCAAAATTAATTGGAGAAAAATATACTGGCTCTATAACCGAGGACGATCTTTTAACTGAATTATATGAAAATCAACATAGTAAGGCTCCTTTTCAAACAAAAGCTAAAGTAACTTCAATTAACGAAAGATCGAAGTATGGCTTCTGCATAAGAACTGGAGAAAAAATTCCTTTTGATCCAAAACATCCTTTTTGTAGAAAAGCTTATGAAAGCTGGGCAAAATATAAGGATGAAAATTACAAAGAAAAATATTGTCATTTCTCAGGCGAACCTTCAAATGGAGAAACTTCATATTCAAAACCTATATTAAAGAAAAATTGGAAAAAGGCAAAAGAAATATTTGATTTATAAATCTCATCAACCCAAATGCAAAACAAATCCATCTACCAATCCGCGCCTGGCTATTGTGCAGCCTATTTTGATCTGGTCGAAACGGCTGATCTGATCGCTGAACTCGAAAATTCAAAACAGCTGACATTGGAGGTCTTTGATCTGGTGACTGCCGAAAATGAAAATTATGCCTATCAGCCCGGGAAGTGGAGCGTCAAAGAGGTGCTCAAACATATCATTGACTGCGAAAGGATTTATGACTACAGAGCGCTTCGGTTTTCGAGATTTGATCCTGCCGAACTGACCGGTTTTGATGAGGACAAATATGCGGAACATATACGGCCGATCCGTCAGACCGTGGATGAACTGAAACAGGAATATCTGTCGGTCAGGGAATCAACAGTGCAGTTGTATAAATTTATGACCGATGAAATGCTTGATTTCAAAGGAACTGCAAACCATGCCAATTTCACCGCAAGGGCAATCGGTTTTATGACCGTCGGACACAATATCCATCACTGCAATTTTCTGAAGAAAAATTATTTTAAGATTTAATTCGAAAGGGCAAATCATTCGCCTCTCTCCCACTTTCTCAATACGCCGTGCTGTCTGATATTTCTTTTCAGCAGATTGAGTCTGATTCTGATCTGGTCATAGAACAGACCGAAGACCAGAAGGCCTGAAGAGAAATAAAGGATGCGGAGTTCAAAACGGAAATAGAACAATCCGCTGACCACACCGCCGAGCAGAAAGAAGACGATGATAAAGAATCTGAGCCTGATCGATGACAGCAGTTTCTTTTTGTGTGCCGCCGATTTGTAGAAAAACAGCTGTGAAAATTCAATTCCGAGGTCGGTAAACAGTCCGGTCAGGTGGGTGGTGCGGACCACCGAATTTGAAATCAGGGTGACCAGCGAGTTTTGAAGACCCATTGCAAAAAGCAGCAGATAGGCGATCAGATTGGCATTGCCGGCGAGCAGTGTTTCGCCGTAAAAAGCGACAAAAGCAAGGATCAGCGTTTCGATCAGCACCGGAATCACATAGACATAGCGTTCGTTTTTTCTTGAAATCCATTCGATCAGCACACCTGAAAAGAACGAACCCAGCAAAAAGAAAAATACAAACAGAAAATAAACCAGACCGCGCCAGACGTCAATGTGATAAATTTCACCGATAAAAAACGCAAAATGTCCGGTCACATTGGTCGTCAGCTGACGGACGCCCAGAAAACCTGCCACATTGACCATACCGGCCACAAATGACAGCAGAGTCGCAATCCTGAGATTGTCCTTCAGTGAACGATTTTTGATTCTGTATCTGAACACTTTTTACTTCTTCTGCTCTTTTGCCCAGGTGTCTCTCAGACCGACGGTTCGATTAAAGATAAAGCGGTCTGGCGTAGAATCTTTGTCAGGCGTAAAATAGCCGATTCGCTGAAACTGGAATTTCTCTTCGGGTTTTGAATCTTTGAGCGAAGGTTCGCCAAAACCGTGTACGATTTTCATCGAATCGGGATTGATGAACTGAAGGAAATTGCCGTCCTCTGCCTCATCCGGACTTTCGACCGTAAACAATCGGTCATACAGTCTGACTTCGATCGGCAGATTTTCAGTAGCCGAGACCCAGTGCAGCGTTCCTTTCACTTTGCGCATACTTGCCTCAGAACCCGAACCCGATTTTGAATCCGGATCGTATTCTGCAAAAATCGTTTTGATATTTCCGTCGGCATCTTTTTCAACCCCTGTGGCTTTGATGATGTATGCGCCTTTCAGACGAACCTCATTTCCGATCGAAAGTCTGAAGAATTTTTTTGGTGCTTCTTCCATAAAATCCTCTCTCTCGATATAGAGTTCTCTTGTAAACGGAACTTCGCGTTCACCCGCATTTTCATCTTCGGGGTTGTTTTCAAGAATCAGTTTTTCTGATTTTTCTATGGGATAATTTTCAATCACCAGTCTCACCGGATCAATCACTGCCATCACACGGGGTGCAATTTTGTTCAGATGATCTCGGACAGAAAATTCCAAAAGTGAAATATCAATCAGATTGTCTCTTTTTGCAACACCCGCTTTTTCCCAAAATTCACGAATCGATTCGGGTGTATAACCTCTTCTTCTCAGACCCGAAATCGTCGGCATCCTCGGATCGTCCCAACCGCTGACCACACCTTCGTCCACCAAAGTTTTCAATTTTCTTTTGCTGGTGATCATATAACTGACATTGCCGCGTGCAAATTCTCTCTGTTTGGGTTTCAGATCGTGGCCTGGCACCTGAACATGATCGAGATACCACTCATAAAGCGGTCTGTGATTTTCAAACTCCAATGAGCATAATGAATGTGAAATCCCTTCTATGTAATCAGATTCGCCGTGCGCCCAGTCATACATCGGATAGATTTTCCATTTGTCGCCGGTTCGGTGGTGTTCCTTGTGCAGCACCCGATACATCACCGGATCGCGCATATTCATATTGGGCGAACTCATATCTCCCTTTGCACGAAGCACATGACTGCCTTCGGGAAATTCACCGTTTTTCATTTTTTCAAACAGTTCAAGACTTTCTTCTACCGGACGATTTCTGTACGGGCTTTCAATGCCGGGCTCAAACGGAGTTTTCCGCTGTTCGTTGATTTCCTCGGAGCTCTGATCGTCCACATACGCATTTCCGTCTTTGATCATTTGTATGGCCCATTCATACAGCTGCTGAAAATAGTCAGATGCAAATCTTTCCTCTGCCCACTGAAAGCCTAACCATTTCACATCTTCTCGTATCGAATCCACAAACTCCTGTTCTTCTTTGGCGGGATTGGTATCGTCAAAACGAAGATTGACCGGTGCATTGTAACGCTGTCCCAGACCGAAGTTGATGCAGATCGCTTTTGCATGGCCGATATGCAGGTAACCGTTTGGTTCGGGCGGAAAACGAAATCTGAGCTGGCTTTTTTTATAGCCGTTTTCAAGATCATCCTCTACGATTTGTTCGATAAAATTCAGCGATTTTTTTTCTTCTTCCATCATTTTCCGGATAAGATTGCAAATTTAAGATTTTTGAAATGAATTGTATAATTAAACTGTACGGATTATATTTGTTCTACAAGCTTTGACCATGAAAAAACTAATTATCATTATTCTCACTCTGTTTCCGTTTACAATTCAGGCTCAGGAAAGTATCAAAGTCACTTATGAAGCAACCTACTCTTATGACGAGAACCAATCGGGCATACCCTTTCCGGGTATTTTTCTTTCGACTATATACGAATTAACTGTCTCGGGTAATTTATCTGAATTCAGATACATCGAAAAACCTCTCCCGCCAAAACCGGAAGGTGGTAATTCTTTGGTTCTGCTGGTTTCAAATGATTATCTGATTGATTTAAACACCAAAAAATATTTTACAGAAATGGAAACCTTCGATAAATCCTATCTTGTATCGGATGATCTTCCAAAAGCAGACTGGATTTTGACCGGAGAAGAAAAAGAAATTGCGGGAGAGCCGGTTAAAAAGGCTGTGTTTAAAATGGAAAACGGTAATGAAATAACCGCCTGGTATGCACCCGGACTTATCTATCGGGTCGGACCGGATTTGTATTCCGGTTTGCCGGGTGTAATTTTACAACTGGATATCAGAAGTGAAATTCATGGAGGTGCAATCATGGGAACACATTTCAAAGCAAAAAAAATTGATTTTTTAAAAGATAAAGTTGAAATCAAATTACCGGAAGGTAAAACCATCAAAAAAGAAGAAGCATCTCAAATCAGAAATCAAAACAATTCATAAAAGAATGAAAAAACATTTTTGATAATCTCTTTGTTAATTTTCGGATTAGCAATGGCTCAGGACCAAATCAAAGTAACTTATGAAGTTCAACCCTATTACAATCCGGCTGACAATAAGTTTTCAGGTTTTGATATGTCTTTCAAAAGTTCAAATTTTGAATTGATTTCCGACAGCAAAGAATCTCAATTTGATTACATTGAAAAGATCAGTAATGAACAACCCAAAGAAAGCGGAATTTCAATGTCGATTGAAGTACGTTCAGATGGTACATTATATAAGAATTTAGACGAAAGTTTAATCCTTGAAGAAACAGATTTTGAAGGGAAACATTATTTGGTTAAAGACACTTTCTCCGAAATTGACTGGAAAATCAGCAAGGAAACTAAAAATATAGCCGGTTTTGATTGTTATAAAGCCACCGCAACGCTCGATGACAATTACAAAGCAGAAGTGACCGCTTGGTATTCACCAAAACTGACTTTTAAAAACGGGCCGGATGAGTTTTGGGGTTTACCCGGTTTGATTCTTGAAGTTGAAACCAATATCAAACACGAATCCGGTGCAACAGATGGAGCAATCTACACCGCTCAAAAAGTTGAAACACTGACAAAAACAAAGAAAATCAGCCGGCCAACCAAAGGAAAAGAAATCAGCAGAGAAGAGTTTTCAAAAATGCAGAAAGCTCATTTTGAAAAAATGATGGAAATGTATAGCGAGGGCGTGGATAAAGATTAAACTTTGGAAAAGTTTTAAAACTTTTCCAAAGTTCCGGATAAACGCTTTCAGTCTTTCAGTTCATGTTCCTGACAGTCAATCCGCAAATCGGATGTATTCAATTTTTGATTGAGCAGTTTGCAAAAATGCTCTCCCTTTTTGTCGGTCCGATAGTGGCTGCAGGACATACACATCCTTTGCACCGTGATGATTTGTGTTTGGTTCAGATGCCGGATGATACTGAGCAGACTCAGCAGCAGATTTTCTTTGTCATCCGGATTTAACTGATCGACCGGCACCCTTATTTCCCTGGTAAATCCCGATGTTTTCTCAGCAAGATCTCTTCCTTTTTCGGTCAGATGAATGGTATAACTTCTGGTGTCCGCCGGGTCATGGGCTTTGACAATCAGCTCTTTCTGTTCCATTGTTTTTACAGTTTCGCTGATGGTGGCTTTTGACATATTGAATTCATTGGCCAGATAGCTGACCTTTCTTTTTTCTTCGCTGTGAAAATGCAAAAAAATCAAAAGCTGTATCTGTATCGGACTGAGCGCATATTCCTTGCTTTCCTGCCAGAGAAGCACCCGAAAGGCCTGTGCAATCCGTTCGAGCGAAGCCACGATTTTGCTTTCTGTACTTTGGTTTTGCCGATTCAAATCAAAATCTGATTTCATTTTTTAAAATTAATTCATTTTCTCAAAATTCTGAATATAAAAACTGCTCCGCAAATCGTTTTGTCTTTTTGAATTGCGGAGCAATTTGTTTACCCCTTTACATCGGCCATCGATGCGCCAAAATTAAGATGGAGCACATTCCCTTTTGGGGTTACCAGAGCCGGAACGGATTTTACACCTGCCGTTTCTGCTTCTTCAATTCTGTCTCTCACTTCACCGATGTGAACGATTTCCACATTCTCGGCGCCGATGAGTTCCACTATGTCGTGTTCCGCACTGATGCAGACCGGACATCCGGCATGATAAAAAATTGATTTTGCCATTTTTTTGATGAATTAAATGTTGTGCAGCAATATTGCTTTGACAAATATAGTTAGTTATCCTAACTATTAATAAAATAATTTAATTTTTTTTTATCCTATATGAAACCATCCGTTGATTTCTGATTTTGAAGACAGCACAGGCCTATTTACGATTTGAAACACTGACAAGTCTCACCGCAAAATAATATCCTTTTATTCGAATTCTCCGAATTCGTTTTTTTCGGAACGATCTGTTTACTGCAAATATTTGATTTCTCCGAAATCATTTTTACCAATCTGATTGACTACGAAAAATTAAAAATTTTTGAAAGCTCCGGAATCGACTGCTTGCAATAAGGCCTCACCTCGGAGAGGTGGAATATTTTCTGCTTTGTAATCCCGGACAAATAAATTCATAATATTGTCGTCAGCTTCAGCTGACGGATAATCAAATGATGATATGATTTTGTCTTGGCGCTGTTTTTGGTGCGAAATCATCCAAAAACTGTGACAAAACATTGACAATCAGAAG